>VTLG01008237.1_pt1 | contig 14931 bp, 15 predicted proteins | sample 4694571 | NCBI WGS metagenome assembly VTLG01 (sample SAMN12604809, study PRJNA352737) | marine metagenome | biome: ENVO:00000447; feature: ENVO:00000209|ENVO:00000569|ENVO:01000036; material: ENVO:00002151; isolation source: viral sequences binned using virsorter ...
CTCATTCATTACTTTTGATTTAAACTGCTCCGAAGTTACATACTTGTAACCAAAGTACGCTCCACCACTCATTGAAGCTACCATTACAAATGAAACAATACTCAAAATTTGACAGATGCGATTTAGCATTTATTTAAAAATTGTTATGTTACTGCTAATTATAGGTATAGCACCAGCTTATGTCATGGCAGGAATAACGCACAGAAAATTAAACGGTTTTACGAGATCTGCATAATCTTGTTTTACAAGCACCACTACAATAAATACGCCTTTGTTCCATTGTTTCAAAAGATTTTCCGCAAACAGGGCAATCCCTAATTAATATACCTTCAATATTTACTTTTTTTCGGGTTCTACCTCTTCAGCTACTTTGGATTCTTCATTTAGTTTTTGTAAAAGCAATCTGTATGCCTGTACCCCACCTTCTAACTTCAGGATATAAGCGTTTTGTTTTATGATCTCTTGTTCCCACTCGAGGATTTGTTTTTCAATAAAAGATTTATTCATGACCACATTTTAACTAGAACTTTGTAAACCTACAACTGGTAGTGACCAACATTATTCATATAAAGTTTTACCAACAATAATTGCAGCGTCAATTTTTTCAAAATTATAATCATCAGTCCAAATAGATGTTATATTATCTTCTTTTTTATATCCTTTAATTTCTTCTAATTTTATTACATTTTCTTGTATTAAATTTTTATTCATGTCTGTTATTGGATCATCATAAATATTAGTGATAACTATATCAACATAATTATTTGCCTCACGGTAAATTTTTTCAATTTCTTCTGCGGTGCGTTCTGCCATAGTTTTTATTTGTATTATACTAATTTGGATTAGCTTTACCAAATAGAGGTAACGTAAAGTCTACAAAGTCTAGACTTACACTATTTATTGATGATTTACTATCAACGACTCCTATAACAGGTAAACTAAAATCGAGATAGTCTAAACCTAATACTTGTGCAAAAGTAGGCAGTCCAGCAGCAGCAGCAGCACCACCTTTCCAATCACTAGAAACCTTTACTTGAAATTCACTACCAGTTTTCCAAGTTCCGTTAACATTTACATAATATGCGTTTGCTTGTTTCCAAGTTCCGTTGACATTTATATAAATTTCATTTGCCATTATGCTTGTGTTACTTCTACGTCATCAAAAAGACAATGACCACCGCTATTGTATGCCCCAATTTGAACTTCACATATTCCAGCAGCAGAAGGAGTAAAAGTAGCTGTAATTTTTGTCCATGTATTACTTGAGTTACTTGTTGTATCTGCATCTACATTAGCTGTCATTCCTAAATCTGCATTTTGTTTAATTCTTATAAAACCAATATGTGAAGATGGACTACTTCCGTATGTCCACACACTGATACTGACTAGAGATCCGCTATTTACTATTACTTTACCAATATCAACTAATAAAGCGTTTGCTATTCCTGATGAATTTGGTTCTAATTTCCACGCCAAGCCACTTGCTGTGTGTCTTGTAGTTGTTTCTGGTAAAACAAGTCCTTTAGCAAAGAAATTTTTAGTTACGCCAGAGGTATTATCAAAATCTTTACATAATAACTTTGAGTTATCAGAACTTGATATGGTCACATTGTCAGTTTTTAAATTTGTATCTGAGGTATCGTCTAATGCAACTCCTATAGTTTTTATTACAGAAAAATCTTGTGGCTTCATCCTATTCATTACACTTCCATTTTTAATAAGTAAATTTGCATTATTTTCCGTTTGTACGCAATAACCACCACTTTCTAAATAATATACATTACCTCGAAAAGAATAAGTTGTTGGAATGGTGTGGTAATAATTATCAATTACAAAACCATCCCCATCTGAATAAATTTGCACTCCACCACCTGTGTAAGAATATAAATTTTTTACACGAATATTAAAACTACTATTTTGACTTTCGTAAATTCTAAAAGTGTAGCCACCTTGTGACCATCCGCATTTTACAGTTTCAAAAGTAATATCCTGAACATTAGTAGCCATGTAAGTACCATCATTAGCTGTTCCTTCAGTGTTAACATAATTCCAATGAATTTTTTTCATTCCAGAAGCATATAAAGGTCTAGTACCTATATTTCCAGAACAACTATAATAAATATTCCAATCTGAATAGTTAGTATTTACGGTTGTGTTTGACATACCAAGATATGATCCATAGCCATAACAACCAAAAGCATATATAATATTGTATTTTGTACAATTACTACCGTAAAATTTATTATTCTGAGTGCCGCCTGCAAATCCAATGTTGTCATATTCGCAGCCATCTCCATAAAGATATGCAGCATTGTAATAAGAAGTATAAAATAAATTTTTTACAGTAATATAATTTCTACTTTGTGTATTTAGACCTCTCCCATTGCCATTACCTTGTAAAAAAGTTTCTCCTACAATTGAAGTCATGTCACTACTATTCCACCCACCAGAAATAACAATATTATTACCACTAGAACCACTACCAGACCATTGATCTCCAAAGCTAGAACCGCTTATACTTCCATCTTTTATTAATTTTGGGATGATTTGCTCTCGTTTATAAATGGTTGTACTATTGAAAGTTTGAGACCACCATGCAGCCATATAATTACCATAATATCCAAAACCATCACCACCTCTTCCAGCAGGCCAAGTTGCTAATACAATTAAACTATGATCTCCACGATCTAAAATATAAGCTATAGGATACCAAATCTTATCGGCAGTTGTATTAAGACCAATCATACTGAGCAGAGTTAAACTATCAGCAGATGAAGATGCCTTAGAAGCAATAATATTGTTTAATCTAAAGGTCACATTACTAGGTAATGTTCCATCTACATATATTGCTATTGATTGAATACCTGAGTTTAAATTTGAACCAAAATCTTTATGTATTGGAATCCATTTATTAGTACTTGAAAAACCATTATTTATAGGAATTGTATGAACAGAAGTATCACCTTGTGTATCTGTACATAACCTTAAACTTACTTTCTCGTCGTTACCACCGCTTGAACTTAAATTTGTATTACCACTAGCTATTTGAAATTGAAAAGATATTTGTTGATAACCACTGAGATCAGTTGAACTGTCTAAGGCAAAATAAGCAGCTTTTCCTGTAGATGTAGATGTAGTTAATGCTATTTCATCTGATCCTGTGGGTATTAGCCATTTACCATGTTGATTCCAATCACTGTAACTACTGTGATAACCAATCGCAGTTGTGACATTACTTGATGCAGTCCAAGCTGTCCTTGCAGGGTCAGTAGAAGCTAAAACTTTTACAGGTGACGATCCAATTATTACTGTATTAGCTGCAGCAAGAGCAGTACGAACTGTGTGACCAGTTACTGAATCTGTGCTTGTTGCTGTAAATCCATCAAAGTAACCTCTTCTTGGGGATACAGATTCATCTACACTTAAACGCCAAGCCCCATTAAGATTTTGACCAGCAGGGGCATCATGATAAGCAATAATTATAACGTCACCGTCAATAAAGCCAGCAGGGATATTATTATAATAACTTTGCCCTGCGGTTGTGCTATAAACAAAATTATTACTGCTCGTATACCCTGAAGAATAACCCTGTGCGCCATGTGTTTTTACAACTTTACCAGATGTACTTAAAACAGTAGGATTTGAAGTCTGTTTAACTCTTATCTCATCACCAGCACTACAACTCAAACCACTAAATCTTTTTGCACGATTAGCAAAACTTGATCCATCACCAGTTCCAGCTTCACCTTCAAAATCAACGTAAAAAGTAGCCATAATTTAAGCAGTGTATTTTATCCAGACATCCCCATCACTTCCACCAGAAGGGCTGCTTGTGGATGCTGTAATTTTTCTCATACCGTTTGCAGAAGAAGCAACACTATTTGCTGTAATAGTACCAGTTCCAGTAATATTATTCGATTGCATATCAAGGTTTCCTCCTAGTTGGGGTGTCGTATCTTCTACAACATTGCTTATACCTCCACCACCTCCACCACCAGTTTGATCTGCAACCCAAGCATAATCAGAACCGTTCCAGCTAAGTATTTGACCGCTAGATGCGCTACTTGTATTTAGATGTGAGTCAACACTTGAATTAGTATATGCTGTTGTCTGTGCTACCCAAGATGTCCCACCCGATCCATTTGATTGTAAAACTTGACCACTAGATCCATACCCTGATGGAAGAGTAAAAGTTAAATCACCAGAAAAATCAGCGTGTGCTGGTGCTTTTATACTTGCATAATGAGCATTATTAGATTCACAATACAAACGTAACTCAGATTGAGAACCTGTATTTTTAACACCTAGAATCCCACTTGATATAAAATTTGAGTTCATATCCAGGTCTCCTCCGAGTTGTGGAGAAGTGTCCTCTACGATGTTTGATAACTTACCACTTACTGTTGAATTTAAGGTAGCTATATCAACTCCGTCTACTGTTCCAGATACAACAATATCTCCTGTTACACTAATTCCCGAAGAAGATGTCTCAAGTTTTTTACTGTCATCATGATATAACTCTACTGCTCCATTAGTAATAAATCTTGCTTTATATTCAGTAGCTTCTGCGTTCATAATATCAACATTGCCATTACCAATTAAACGCAAATTACCTGTTCCAGTATCAGCTATATAACTATGATTGCCATTGTGATAAATTTGTAAATCATCACTATCACCAAATTTAGCTTTATCATTATCAGTAAAACTAATATTGTGATTATTAGTATCTAAACCACCACCTAGCTGTGGAGTCGTGTCATCTACCAAATCACTTAATCCACCACTTGATTGAGCAGCCCAAGTTAATCCTCCAGTATTACCTGATTGAGCAGTTAATACATAACCATCAATCGGTGAATTGCTTACTTTCAAATTTGCTTCATCAACTACATCATCTGCAATAGTTAAAGCCGTTGACCCTGTTACTTCACCTGTATGTGTAGCATTAGATGTTTTGGCTGTATTTGTAGCTATTTCTGTATTTATAGAGTTAGCTAACTTATCTGCCGTTATAGCATCATCAGCTATCTCATCTACTGTTAATTTATCAGATTGTAAAAGAGTTTTTATTTCACTGGCTGTCTGATCTGCCGTAGCACTTGTTTCAATACCATTTAATTTTGTATGGTCAGCATCAGTAAATACGTTGCTATCATTAGCACTTTCAACAAGAGTTCTTATCTCAGCAGCAGTTTGATCGGCTGTAGCTGATGCCTCGATCCCAGATAACTTTGTCTTTTCAGCATCTGTAAAAGCATTTGTATCGCTTTCACCTTCGTATAAACTTTTAATTTCCGCACCAGTTTGATCCGCAGTGGCATTACTCTCTATTCCATCAAGTTTTGAATGGTCTGCTGTTGTAAAGTTTTCATCAGTTTGTGATGCTACAGCAAAATCAATAGTTCCATCGGCATCTTGGTACGTTACTGTAATACCTGATTCAGTATTACCTGTAAGCATAGCTCCTACAACATCCTGTATTTCTTCATCTGTCTGATCTGCTGTAGCGTTAGCTTCTATACCTGATAGTTTTGTTTTCTCTGCATCTGTAAAAGCATTTGTATCTGAATTATTCTCGTATGCAGTTTTTATTTCCGAATCTGTCTGGTCAGCAGTAGCTGAAGTTTCAATACCATTTAATTTTGTATGATCTGCATCTGTAAAGGTATTAGAATCAGAAGCTGCCTCTACTGCTGCTGCTATCTGTGCTGCTGTTATAGCCCCTGTATTGCCATTAACTGATAACACTTGATCTGTAGGAGTTAATAACTCGGTAAAATCTGCCATCGTGCCAGCAGTACCGCTATTCCTTACATAAGACTTGTTTTGGTCTGATCTAACGACAATATCACCTTCTTGAGTAGTAAGAGCTAATTGTGCAGATTCATTTGCTGCTACCTGTACTGTTGTTAATGCTATTTGATCTACATTAAAAGTTGTACCAATTAGACTTAAACCAGTTCCTGCTGAATATGTTGTATCACTACTATTAGCATTAAAATATGCTTTTACTGATTGCTGTGTAGGTACTTTCGTATTACTATCTGAAGCCATGTCATCCTCATCAACAACAAAACCCATAGCAGCAGTTGTAGTATCGCTATTCATGACAGCCCCTGCTGCATCTACATTGGTGGCATCAGTAACATCTGCATTAGCTTCTATTGCCGCAAGTTTTGATTTTTCAGCATCTGTATAAGCATTAGTATTAGATTCAGCCTCATATGCTGTTTTTATCTCTGCTCCAGTTTGGTCGGCAGTTGCATTACTTTCAATACCATCCAATTTAGTTCCATCTACAGATAAATCCCGTCCATCAACAGTTTCCGATCCAGACATAGCAATATTGCCTGTCATCGTGCCACCTGCTAAAGGTAATTTTGTATCTGCATAAGCTTTTACTGACTGTTGTGTTGGAACTTTAGTATCGCTGTCAGAAGACATATTATCTTCGTTAACTACAAAACTCATTGCAGCAACACTTGTGTCAGTGTTCATAACAGCACCAGCAGCATTTACATTTGTGGAATTAACTGTCGCATCTGATCCATCATTACCTGCTGGCCCTTGTATACCTTGTATACCTTGTATACCTTGTGGCCCAGTATCTCCTGTAGCTCCTGTAGCTCCTCTTGGAATTGTAAAGTCAAAAGTTGCTGCACTTGACGTACCAGAATTACTTACTGAAGCATTAGTACCAGCATCCCCTGTAGTTGTATTGCCTACTGCTATTGTTGCAGCATTTCCTGTAGCCCCTGTTGCCCCTGTATTACCTCTTGGAATTGTGAAATTTAAAGTTGCTGCTGTAGATGTTCCAGTATTAGTCACAGAAGCGTTAGTGCCAGCATCACCTGTAGAAGTTGTTCCAAGAGTTATAGTTGCAGTGCCATCAACACCTTGAACACCTTGTATACCTTGAATACCTTGTGGCCCTGCTGTTTTTACAGTTACAACAGTTGTGTTTCCTTCATTTACTGTGACAGTGTTTTTAGTGGTGGTTATGTTAACACTTGTCATGCTGTATAACCCTCACTCATAAAAATGTTTCCTTCTAAATAATACTCTTTTAATCCAGAAGGGTTAGTAAGTAATACGTCATATCTTAAAATTTCTGGACTAAATGTAGCCGTTTGTGTGTCTGTTAAGGATATATCTATCGTTCCAGTGCTTCTATTAGTATATACAACAGTAAAATCTGCATATTTTGTGGTTCGAGTTTCCTCCCATACCTGTGCTTCTACCGTATATCCTGTTAAATTTATGGCACTATCATTACTATCTTTAAATACTAGCTGGATACTATGATCTGATCTACGTTGAACAGTCATATTATATGTACCTGGAGTAATTGCCATTAGCTATATGGAGATGTACCAAGTATGTCAGTTTTCCATTGTGCTTTTAACGCATCAGTATCACTAGCAGCAGCTATATCAGAGTCAGCAGGAGCATCTCTCAATGCCTGTTTTTTAGCAACAATGTCTGTTGTTGACGCACCAGTTTCAAGTGCTTTTTGAAATTCAATATCAAGTTCTGCAAGTTTTGGTGTTCTTGCATTACGAATGTTAGTTTTATGAATTTCCCTGGCCTTTGCCATATCAATGCCAAATCCCATAATCTACTCCGTATAAGTCCAAGCGTTTCTAAAACTCCTGTCAGTAGGAATTGCAGATTTATCTACAGTATAGACTGTCTTACCACTAGGGCAATCTTTATCTTTAATTTGATCTAATGTTAAATCTGTATTATCTGCTGGATAGACAATAGAAATACTACCGTCATCATTCTCATAGATAAATCTTTTGTCTGAATTAGCCATAAGTTTTTATTTTAGTATATCAAAGAATTATTAATCTCCAAAAAATACAAGATTTATATCACCTTTATCTGATGGATCACCTGCACCATACACTCTAATTGGAAATGCTGTCACTGTCCTTGTGCCATCAGGTATAATGACAAAAGCATTAGTTGTTATGCCATTATAGTTTCCAGTAATACCAGCAGCAATAAAATTTACACTTGTAAAAGTACCACTATTAAAGTTAACCGTAAATAGCCCTTCCTGTGATGATGATGTTCCTCTATCAGTGACCGAACTTACATTATAAGAAGTGCGTAGACCACCATTGCTTAAAGTAAATTCATTATTAGAATCTTGAAAACCTCCATTAAAATTCACCCAAGCTTTTGCTCTTCCTTTATTAAGTTGTGCTGCTGTAGAAGGGTTATTCCCATCCGCATCTTGTATATTGTTGACTTTTAGTGTTGACATTTAGCTATCTCCAAAAACAGAAGCCATGACATATTTAGCATCAGTATCACTACCTGTGGATGTGCGTTCAGTTAAAATTTGAAATGCAGTTGTCGAGGGGTCATTTTGATTTGGATCTCCAAGTGTTGCATAAGTCCTGTTAGTTGAATCGGCTGATTTTACACCTAAACAAACACAATAATTAGCATTTAACATTGCAGTACTAAAGTTAACTGTATATTTACCAGTACCCTCATCTATCACCGAACTAATGTTGAATGAATCTCTAACACCAGATTGATCTGAAGATGTTAACGTACCTTCGCCATTGAAATTTACCCAAGCTAAACATAATTGTCCTTTTTCTGTACCACTTGTATTTTTAAATACTGGTGGAGCAGATGAAATACTTTTAATTGTACCTACTGATAATGTGCTCATAATTAACTAGGCTTTGGGTTGTCTGTTTTTACTTTAGCAATAGTATCTTTCCATGTAGTCGTACCATTAACACTATCCCAATACTGCATATCTAATTGTTCTTGTAAAGAAGGATAATTTTTTATTCTATTTTTATAAGTTAAGGCAAGAGTTTCTAATTTTGTTGCATCTGTGTTAAAAGCACTTAAATCATTTATAGAAGGCTGTGATATACCATTAACTTCCCATTTGTTTATATTTACAGTTTTTCCATCGCTTATTAAAATTACCGCATCACCAGTACCACTTAAATTGTTAAACAAAAGATCAACTGCTATTTCTGTTTTACCTTTGCTAATAAGAAAAGCTTTAATTTGATTTGATAAACTAGCCATAATAATTAAATTCTAAATCCTCCAAACCATGTTCTACTTTCCTCAGTAGGCTCTGTACTACCTTCATTGTGATAAACAAATAATTCAACATAATCACCAACATTTAAATTTATCATATGACCAAATAAACCAGTACCAAGAATTACATTTGGAGTACTATCACCACTACTATAACGTGACCATTCTTCGTGCATTAAAGTATGCAAAGTACCATTTACAGAAAAGTTTATTCGTACATAATCTTCTCTTTGTACATCATCTATTCCAACCCCACCAAATATAAAATAAACGCCCTCTTGTCCTGTAGCAACAGTAAATCTTGAATCAGCAAAAGAAGAACCTAAATTTTGAGTTATTGAATCGGTTGTTAAATTTGTTACTTTTGTGTAAGTAGCATGAGGAATGCTAGTTGTACTTGTTTGTCTTGCGAAAAATGCTTTTTCACTAAGATTCGCACCCGTTATTGTTCCATCACCATTAATTGTTATTGGCATAAATCTTATAACCTCAAATTTATTATATTCATTTTTATACTACAGTCCATGTTTCACCTGAACCGACTGTAACTTCTACACCACTTGATATAGTTATAGGGCCAAAACTACCAGCGTTTTTATTATTTGTTATTGCATAACTTGTTGTTATCGTCTGATCGTTTTCCCAAAAGACCTGATTACTTCCACCACCAGTTGCACCACCAGCTACACCCCAACTTAACGTTCCAGAAGTATCTGTAGAAATTAAAGCATAGCCAGCAACAGCAGGGTTTGAATTTGGTAATGTTAAAGTTAAATTAGCATCAAGAGCACTAGGAGCTTTTATACCAACATATTGAACAGCATTATTTGTTGCAGCAGATGTTGGTTCTGAAAATCTAATTTCTTTTTGATTATTAATAGTTAAACCATCTTGATCTAAAAAAGCTATTTCAGCTTGGTTTGCAACTAAACCTAGTTGATTTGTTGCTTTCTTGTATAAACCTGTACCAGCGTCACCAAAATTTAATGAGGGGGCGGTTTTTGTGCCAGCTATCCCAGTTAAAACACCAGTTAAAGTTCCACCAGCTTTTGGTAGTAATCCAAGATTTGTTTGTGTTATATCTCCTATTACTGTAAAAGTTCCTGTAGCTGAAACTCCAGTACCAGTAACAGCAGTACATATTTTTAATTCATTAGTTGAAGTATCAATATGCGGTTGAAAAGCAACAACATTTTTAGCACCTGAAGGATCTCCAGTATCAGCACTTAGAGTTCTTAAGGCAGTAAAAATATCATTAATCTTATTTCTTACTGCAAGTCCCGTACCATTGGCAGTATTATATGTATTACTTACATCACCATTACTATCAGTTACTGAAGTAGTGTCTACTGGTCTAGTCATTTAATTAAGCACCTTTTCCATATCCTAACGCTTGAAAGGAAAATTTCACATTTATGGGTGTATTAGAGTCATCTTTAAATATAATATTAAAACCAATACCATTTACATTTTGGTTTGCAGCATTTAAAAAATTACCATTTACATCTTCTTTAATAATAAAATAAGCTCCACTAGGTAAATTAAATGGAGTAATGTTTATCGAAGGTAAAAATTTAGTAGTTGACCCACCAATGTCACTTGTTCCTGTAAAAAATCTATTTGCAAAAACAACATCAAAACCATCGGCTGACGTAGTAGATGATATAGGTGTGCTTATAACATTACCTGATGAGATATATTTATTTTCTACCCTTGATGGGAAAGAAGCATCAAATCCTAATTCTGTATATTTTATATTTTCATTTGCATCAACAGATGTAAGCTCACTTTTAAACTTAAAAAATTGTCCAACAAATGAACCATTTGTTAAATTGAGAAAACTTGTATAAGAAGAATTATCATTTGATGTCTGTACTTTTAAACTGCCTTTTAATCTGTCACTACCTTCACCGTCAAAACTGGTAACATCATCTACGCTTGATAATCCGTCAAAATTATTATCAATTTTAAATCCTTCACTTTTAATATGTCTTTTTAATCTTAAATTTTGGTAAACAGCACCTAAATTAAACGTATCTGCAAATTCGTATGTTCCAGTTAAAACATTAGCTGGATTGTTTAGTTGTAACGCACCACTTACAACTGCTAAATCGTTATTCGGTTTATTGCCACTAAAGGCTGTCTGCTCCCTTTGTTGTTTTATAACAACTTCATCTTCTGTTTCTGGTAAAGCAAACTCTATTTTTGCTTCAATAGCTGATAATCGCCCTCCCAAATCTTCAAATTTCATTGAATATGTACCAGCCAATGCAGGTACAATAACGTCTGTTGTATTACCGTTTTGTGAATCTAATTCTGTAGAATCACTAAATTTTGCATTATTTATTGTTGCTGCGGTATGTCTTATTATACATTTACCACCATGAATTACATCTAATGCTATAGCTTTATCCCAACTAAGCCTTACTTGATAATTATTAATAGGTTCTATCTCTAAACCTGTAGGATTTTCAGGTAATTCACTGTTCCCTTGAAGATCAATAGATCGTTCTAATGCTGTAAGCGATATATCACCTAAAGCATTTACAGTATTAATTATTACATCAAAAGTACCTGCTTCAGCTTCAGTAAGCACTATATCAAATGTTGTTTCTTGTGTATTTACACGTTTAAAAGCATCTCCATCTCTTCTGTATTGCAATATATAACCCGAAGCACCTTCAACTGGTTCCCAATCAATAAATATTCTTGGCACTGCTCTGTTATTAATTACTTCTATTACTTCCTCAACATCAACAGATTTTGGAGGTTTTTTTATTTCAATAAGTGTATTTGTAGCTTTTATAGGCAATGGTATATTATCCTCTACTGCTGCATATTTGTTTTGATTGTGTTTTAAAGCAGTAATTACATAAGTTTTTTTATTTGTTTCTTTTATATTTGTAACTCTCCAAGTTGTAACAGGAAACTCACCTGATTCAAAAATATATGGGCTATTTACAACAGGTGCAGATGTAAAATGATTTGTACTACCAGCAAAACTAGAAACATTTACAACAGTTTGATTATTTGAATAACTAGATATAGTTCTAGTTTCTACCTTTCCATTACTTAATAAACAGCTAATAGTAGGTGAATCACTAATATCAGGTTGATTTGTGTCGTCAACATTATCAATAGTTATTTGATCTATATTTGAATTACCTTGACTAGAGCCAACTGCTTTTATAAGACCTCCTCTTCTTTTTCCTACAATATTTGTACCTTGAACGACTGAACTACCTTTAACTCTATCTGCAATACCAATAATGCTACCTATTTGAACAACGGAACCTGCTGCAATATTAGTTTCAAAAGTACAAGTCTCAGTAGCAGTTTGTTGTGTATTTAAAAACCATTTACCAACTCTTCCTGCCTGACCTCTTGAGGTCGTACCAAATGTCCTAATAGTTTTTACTTGATGTCCATATTTTTCTATCGCTGCATCATCTTGAACAGTTTCATAATCAAGTTGTTGACTTTCTAAATCAAAATAACTGACATTTATGGTTGTAAATCTTGTTTTTAAAGAACTCCCACTATAAACAAAATTACCATCAACAACATTTGCATTATTAAAAACATAATCAAACTCTATTTTGCTTGAATTAGCAAAATCTTTTGGAGCATCTTGTGATATTTTTATTGTGCCTTCTGAGTAAAAAGGCATTGCTCTCATCACAGAACAAATATCATTTATAAGTTTTAAAGCTTCAGTTTGAGTTCTTATATTTACATTTAATGAAAATCTAGGTTCTTCACCGCCTTGTCCGTCATTTACTAATTCGCCACAATATTCACTTGCTTTTTGAAAAACAAATTTATCTATCGAAGATTCTGGCAAATTACAGCCATATTGGTCCTTAGGTTCTCTTTCGGAATTTGTAACTAATAAATCATATAAAATCCACGCTGGATCGCTTGTCCATTCTTTAGTTGCTTTTAAAGATCCACTAAATACATAATTATTAGGATAGACAATTCTTCCATTGGCTCTATCGACATAAGGATTTGGCTTATATGTACAATTACTTGTATTTACAGTTTGATCTGAACTCTCATTTATAAAAGTAAAACTATCACCATCACTTGCTACTGAATTGATAATAAAAGTTCCATCAACCCCTGCCCCACTCGTGGCATCAAATATTATTGAATTGTTTTCTAATAAACCATGATTGGTTTTTAGAACAGTAATAATAGTTCCTGTTTGTGTATATTCAGCAGTTACGACATTCCCTTCTGCTGGTATTTTTACTTTTTTTCCTCTTACTCTAAATATTCTTGATGGTAAAGATGGAAACTCCTCTGCACTAAAACGTAATGAAGTATGAGCAACATGAGGATATGTATGATCTTCTTCAATAATTTCAGTAACACCTGCTAATACCATTTGATTATTAGTCCTAGTATTACCTTCATCATTAGTTCTACTTAAAGTAACTATAATTGGAAAAAACGCTCCAGCTTGCCCAACAGGTGTTGTATTGTATCCTGTTAAATTTTTAAGTCTTATTCCATAATCACGACTGTAAGATGACGTGCTTTTACCTTTTACAAGGTTATTTACTACCATCTGTTGAGATCCATTACTTGGATTTACAAAAATTTGTACTCTTACTTGTGTTGATTTTCTGCTTCCTTCACTATTTATTCTAAAAAATTGATTAAATTTAACCCTAACTCTTATAACATCTATATTTGTTTTATTTATTTGAACAGACCTTGTTGTTACAGAACCTCCTTGTGGAAAATCAACTACTTTTCCAACATCACCATCAGTCCTTTCAATAGATGGAGTTATTTCTGCTCCTGGTAATTTAGTTTGGTTTGCAGTTCCTTCTCGAAATTGTACTTTAACAGTTTCGTAATTTTTATCTGCTGTTGTTGGATTATTTACATCGGCATCTGCAGCTAATACAGGTTGGTTATTTAAAAATATATCTTTTAAAAAAGCATTTTTATATGCTTCAGATGTTTTATCAGTAATATTTTCTTTATGTGCAGTAGCACTAAGTTCTATTTCACCCTCACTTAAAATATCTACAACAGTAATAAAGTCTACTGATTTTAAAGCATCTTTTGGTAGTTTGGTATTTTGTAGAAAAGCCTTACCACCGCTTACAATTGAACTACTATTAATAATTTCGCCTTTTAACATTTAATTATCCTCATCATCATCAACTACTTGTAAAGTATCTACATTTGCACTTACGGTGTTAGATCCTATTAACATTTCGCCATATACAATATTAATTGGTACACCTTGTTTACTAATATTTGCTGTCCCTGTAAAAATAAAACTAGGATCTTGTTCATTATCGAATGAAGGTGGTGATGGCGGTGGAAATAACATATTTCCGACTCCATCTAAAATTAAGGATCCACCTATTGCTGTAAAAAGTCCTTGAACTGAACTGCCTACAGTGAAACCTCCTCCCAAAGCTGGAAATAGGGTTCCTCCTCCTCCAAGAAAAACACTAGCTACACCTATACCAATTTTGAAAAGATCTTCTAGTTTTATTTCTCCATGAACCACAGGTATTATTTTTATATCGCTTTCTGTTTGTAAATCTAATAAGTCCTCTGTAATTCTTATTTTACCTGCCATAACACAATATTCTTGTTCTTTAATATGATTTGCTACTCCTTCAAAATTATGTATTAAAAAACTAAAAGCCTGTCTAGGACTTGCTACATCTATTTCAAATGTAGATTGACCTATAAACTTTCTTAATCGACCATAAATAGTTAATTTAATCATCTACCTCTGATGGATCTAATTTAATAATAGATTCTGTCTTTGGATCTACAAGATAAAAAGGCAAATCATTATACTTA
>VTLG01014224.1_pt1 | contig 14929 bp, 24 predicted proteins | sample 4694571 | NCBI WGS metagenome assembly VTLG01 (sample SAMN12604809, study PRJNA352737) | marine metagenome | biome: ENVO:00000447; feature: ENVO:00000209|ENVO:00000569|ENVO:01000036; material: ENVO:00002151; isolation source: viral sequences binned using virsorter ...
TATCTAACTGATTTGCAATAATTCTATCTCTTATTTTATTGAGAACACCTATCATTGCATCACCAAAAGACTGTGCGCCAGTAATAGCATCTGTCAAATTATTTTTAATGCTTGTTTCTATAGCCTGACCAATCTCATCAAATTTATCCGCAAGGTCTCCAGCCCCTTCAACATTTTCTTCTATTGCATTTGTTTGATCTTTTAATAGAGAATTTGCTGTGAGAAGGTTTGTAATTTGTTGCCTGTTATGCTCACCATGGATTTCTACGGCATTATTTATGTCATGTTGAAGTTGAACTTGTCTTTCATTTCCATTGATAGCTGCCTTTAACAATTCTCCAGATTGCGTTTGACGCTTAATGAATTTACCAAAAGCTTGTTTTTTCCTTTCTTCTTCATCTTTCATTCTATTAACCTCATCTTCAACAATTTTTTTATGTTTTTCCCTCTCTTCTTTTGTTAGACGTGTAACTTTTAATACCTCTTTTTCTATTTTAACGATATTATTTTGTGCTTTTTCTATTATTTCATCTGATTTTATGGTTTGTAATCTACCCTCTAACATTTTAGCATCAAGTTCTGCTACTTTTAATTTGTCTTGTATTATCTTTTTATCTCTACCTTTTGCTGAATTTTCTTTTTTTAGTAACTCACCAATAACTTTTGCTTGATCTCTTAGTGCTTGTGTTACTTCTTGTTCAGTTCCTTGATTTAAAAGGTCATTAAATTTTTTCTTTGCTTCATTTGTCTTAATTATTTGTGCTGTTAATAATGTAGCTCCTGTTGCTAATGCAACAAATGGTATTGCATTTAAAGCGATAGCCGCCAATCCACCAGCGGCAGCCACCTTTGTCAAGCCTACACTAATTCCAGTAAGAAGCAGAGGTAAACCTTTTGCCGCTGCTACTATGCCTGCAAAAATTAAACTTGCTTGTCCAATGGGTGAATTAATAAAATCGCTAGCTGCTTTAGTTAACTCTGTCAAACCTTTTACAACTGGAACTAAAGCTGGCAATAATAAATCACCAACGGCTCTTGATAAATCTTCAGAAGCATTTGATAAATCTTTAAATACTTGAGTTGGATCATTTTCCAATAATGCTTTGAGAGAATTTGCCCCATCACGTTCAACTTCTTTTAATGCTCTAATGACAACATCACTTGTCAATTTACCTTCAGAAGCGAATTTTTTTAAACCTCCAACCGTTGTATTTAATTCTTTTGCTATAGGTGCTAAAAGAGTTGGAACTTGTTCTGCAATACTTCTAAATTCATCACCTTGCAATCTTCCAGAACCTAAAGCCTGAGCTAATTGTCTAAAAGCATTTGATGCTTCTATGGTTGAAGCACCAGCTAATTTAGCGGCAGTATTAAATCCAAAAAAAGTTGTTTTAATATCTTCAACTCCAACACCCAAAGGCTGCAAACGTGCTGTTATGTCTGTAATACCTTCTAAAGCTTCAGTTGCACTAAGACCAAATGCTTTTTGTGCATTAGCAGCTATTTCTTGTGATCTGGCAAATGTTCCAGATGCTTTAGTTAATAAACCAAGTCTTACATTTAACTTCGCAAAATTAGCTGATGTATTTACTGCCTGCCTTGCCAAAACTGTTAAACCAACGCCCGCTATTGCTGTCTTTAGTCTATTTAAACCGCCATTAAGTTGAGTAGTTCTATTTTGTACACCCTGTAATGCTCTAGTGGCCTGACTAGCATCAACTGTAAGTTTTACATTAGCCTGTGCCACAAATAAAAAAAGCCTTTATTATATCTTACCTTCTATTTGCTCTTTGGCGATTTAATTCTTTTTTTTCTCTATCATTTTTTACTTCATAGTATCCAGCCCAAAAAAACAGTTCTTCTTCTGTAATCAGAGAACGTAATTCTTGTAATGTCTTACCTAATTCTGTTGCGAGAAAAAACTCAAAATTTAACCAGTTATCCCGCGATATTATTTTTTTGCTGTATCAATATCTAATTTTATATCAAACAAAAATAATTCAATATCATTTAATACGTTTTCAGGAAGTTCTCTCTGAAGGTTTGGCGCATCTGCGGGGCTAAATGCTTTTGTGCCATCTTCATTTTCTGCCATTTTACAAAGCAAATATGTCGATATTGTCAAAGCATCATCTGTCCCTGCGGCTGATTGCGCACGAACTCTATCTTCTCTTGTTAATGGCCTAAAATATAAATTTGCTTTTACAACACCATTTGCGTCTTTAAATTCATATTTACGTCTGGTTGTCATCTGATCCTTATAGGATTCAGTTAACAGATCAATTGTTCTTTTGTTTGGCATTGGTTGATTAGTTGACTAATAAACTCAATGTATCAGATAGCGCTGGTTATTGTACCACTTGTTATAAAACTGATATTTATTACTTGAACTTCGCCAAGTGTTGCACCATATTCTGCGTTTGTAATAATCCCCGCAAAACTAATTTTTTTTGCAGATGTATCTCTATCAGGAAATAATTCAAATAATGCATCAGCATTATCGCCTGTGGTTAAAACATCATCAATAAATGTTGTATAACCTGCGCCTGTTTCATTTGGGTTGTAAAGTAGTTCCGCTGAACCTTCGCCAGCTATCAAGCCACCGATATTTGATTTAAAAGTGTCACCCTGTTTTGTTGTTTCCATCGTATCTTTTGTTATAGACAAAGACCAATTTCTTGTTTGTCCAACGTCAGCTTCGGTTCCACCAGCGTTTTCAAACATAATTTTTCCAACATCGCCCTTGATAGCCATAACAAAAAGAAGTATTTATTTTATATTAACCTTTTTTCTGTTTTTTCACATCTTTTTTTAATTTTTCTTGAGTTTCCATATATCGCCTGCAACGTCCATCCCAATATGCAGGGTTTCGGCGACCCTTTACAGCTTCGATTGCATCAAGCATTTTTTCTGTAATTTCCATTAAAGTTCCTCAAAAATTTCAAAGGTCATTCTTAATTGCGTTTGAAATTGACCTTCAGGATTTGGATTGTCTATGACTTCAGGCCCGATTGGACTGTCAAAGATCACACTTGATACTGTAATTCGATTATATAAATCACGCAATCTTTTCCCGATTGTGTAGTTGTCACCTGAACCTATGCCCTGCGGCGTGAAGATATTAAAAACAACAATTCCATTTAAACGATTTTGACCGCTTGCTTTTCCTAATGTTAAATAATTACTTTCACCGAAACTTGTAAGGCATTGAACAAAGGTTGTGACCGCACTGCTGTCATAAGACATATTATGAAAAACAACAGGTATTGCGGGGCTGCTGGCAAGCTCTGTTGCAACTCTTTCTTCAATTGTTGCTCTTACTGTGTTTAAATTTACTGCAGCCATTATTTACCCCTTATTTGTTTGTAAAGGTCTTGAATTTCGTTTGCAAGTTCTTTTGCTAATAAATCAAGATGTCTTGCCTTTAATCCTTGTTTGCTTCTATATGTACTACCCCAAGACGGCGGCAAACTTGTGCCGAACATAACAGGTTCCGCGTATGGAACATTATTGTGAATATTATATTTTTTTCTAAAATTTTCTTTACCTAATTGATAATTCAAAGCTTTGGGAGGTCTAACAACAGTTCCTTTACCAGAAGCGCCATACTTGCCTTCTGGGGCGGGTGCGCCGCTTTCTGCGTTTTCTCCTATCTGCCAAGAAACCGCAAGCCTTCCAGTATCCACTGGCGAACCTTCCTTGACAATACGATCAGCCGTTAAAACGGTTACAGACAATAAAGCGTTAATTTGCTCTTCTGAATAATCACCAATTTGATCAATTCGTATTTTTCTCATGTTCTTAAATAACAAACAAAAATTAATTTATCATTTGCAAGTTGATTAGTTTCCACTCTAATTATTGAATAAGTAACAGAACCGACAATAACTTTATCTTTTGTTGTTGGAGTAGAAGAAAGACTTGCTGCGGCGATATTTATTTTTTTATCTGTTGCTTCAATTAATTCATTTACTTCACGGTTATTAATATCTTCAAGAATACCCCTGATGGATGTATCGGTGTTTGTTTCTGTGATTATACCTGTAGTTGTATTATACGAGCCTGCGGAAACAGACCTGAAAGTTATATCAGCCGATAGCTTTTTAGTTGATAAAACTTTTTTTAATGCGTTTGCTATGCTCATAATCTATAAACAATAACAGTGCCACTATCTAATACAACAACAGAAAATGGGCCAAAAAATTCTGCTCCCGCTTTTAATTGAATTGATTTATGATCTCCGAAATATGCTGGCAAAATACTATCAAAATCTGTTATGTCATCAACTGATGGAACTGAATCAAAAAGCTTTCCAACGGTGATAACAGAATCTTGTAAGGCAACAACTTTACCAAAGCGACCAGTATGGGCGCTTGTGTCATTTATTATCTTTGCCGCTGGATAATATGTTTTCACAATAAATAAGCAATAACAGTTCCACTTGATAAAGTAATACTTGTTATAACACCTTCTATTTCTGCGGTGGATTTGAATTGTAAAGAAGTCAAATCGCCTGTGATATTTTCAGAAACAATAGTATCTATAACAGAATCTTGAAGTGCAGCAATTTTTCCAAATCTACCCGTATGGGCTGCTGTATCATTAATAATTTTTGCTGCTGGATAGTAGCCCATTTTTAACTCCTTTTAATTGATATATTAGCTGGCCCTGATATTCTTAGGCCAGTAAAATAACGTTCAAATAATGGCGGGACTCTATCCGCGCCAGTAGACCCATAAAAGTTTGGTGTAACATTTATTGATCCAACTTGTAAATTAGAAAAATCTTCTAGTCCGCTTAATCCTAAACCATCGCGATTATTATTCAAGTAAACGGCTAAAATTGCCTGCGCTTTTTTAACCTGATCAGGAATTTCTGTATCTGTAAAATAATCCGTTGTTATACGAAAAGGATAACCTACAGCATATGTATTTATATAAGTATCTGGTTTCCTTACCCCTGTTCGCGGCCATTGCAAAGCCTGTGTATCTGTTGCCCTTGCCCCTAAAAATCTTTCACGATCAATCCTGACAGTTGCGGTGAACAATGCGCGATTTTTATTATCTGTAGTCGAATTATCCCACGCCGCAACATCATCATCAAGAACAAGCCCTTCGATAATTGCGTTAGCGTCTGACAAAGTTAAATAACTATTTGCTGATGCGCTTCCCGCTGTTGCTGTTATGGTGATCGCCATTTTCGACCTTAGATTTGGGTTTACGTTTTTTTATTTTAGTAGGAATAGAAGCCACCACAACGGCAGCTTCTTTATTCCTTATTCGCTTAAAAGCAAACAATCCCATTAACTTGATGCACCCTTAAGAGCAACAAAATTAATGACAATAGCTTCACTTAGGTTGCCAGCAGATACGTTTGAAACTGTTACCGCAAAAGAACCAGCAGCAATCGCATTTGCATTTACCAAATATGAACCAGCAGTTCCAGCAGAACCATGACAAGCTACAACAACATCTGTTGCTGCAATCTTGCTGTTAGTTACTGTAAAAGATACTTCTGTACCAGCGTCAAGCTGTGCATTGTTCATTGTGATTTGACCAGACTCTTGATTTAGAGTCACACCTGTTGATTTGTTAGTTGCTTGGGTAACTGTTCCGCCTGTTGTTGGGCCTGCTAGTTTTCCCGCACTAACTTCAAATATAGATGGCATAATTAGTTACCTCTAGTCTTGGTTAGAAACGTTGGTGATCCTTACGATACCAATGTTCTTTGTTTCGTAGACCTTCGACCAGTTGCCTACTGTTTCAAGTTGCGATCTTGTTGGGTTTGTTGTTGTTACAGCCCATTTAGAACCGACAGGATGATATGTATAATGTAAATCAATAGACATAGCATCAGACTTTGCGAGAATGTCGCGGTCTGTTTCTGTGGTTAGTCCAGCCTGTTCACCAGATGCCACAGAACCCGCTGTGAAAGCGAATGTACTGTACTCAGTTGATGAACCTGAGCCTGTGGTTGGAACATCATCTGAAACGATAACTCTCAGCCCCATGAATGTAGGAACTGAAGGGCTACCAAAGGCATTTGCAGTTGTACCAGAGGTTGCGTTAGTGTCAGCATCACCATTATTGTCATAAATACGATCAATAACGTTTCTTTCAACCAAGTCATAAAATACTTTTGAGTGGACTGCAATGGCCGTAAGCTTCTCACCTTGATCTCCAAGGATTGATCTTGCTCTTGCAATATGACGAGGAGAAAGCGCCGTTGGGCTATCACCTGATTCTGAATCTATACAAAGATCGAAGAAAGCTGAACTACTTGAGTTTGCATTGATTGAACCAAATACACCTGAAAGACAAGAGAATAAATCTTTCTGTCTTTGGTTTGCTACATATGCACCAATCTTTTGACCAATTGCAGCCATAGGATCAGAACCAGCAGCCAAAGCAGCTAAATCTCTTGATTCAAAAGCGCGACCTCTATGTAAAACAACGCCGATCTGTTGACCAGTTGTTATCTTGCTTGGTGTTAATGATGAAGAATCGGAAAGAACTTCAAAATCTCCTGAAAGGTTTGCAGAGTAAAATGGGATTTTGACAAAATCTCCCCCCTCTGTAGCATTAAGCTCCGCCATAGGCTGAACCACACCGCTAGCCAAGAAAGCATCGCGTTGCGTTGTCTGTTCGATAACGTATGGCGTAAAAATTTCAGGAATTATTATGTCACTGCGTAAAACAGCCATAAATTACTCCTATAAAAATGTTTAACGGTATGGGCGCAGCCCTAACATTCTCAGCGCAGCTTTGAATAGTTATTTATATCTTAACCCTAATTCTGTTATTTGTAATTCTTTGCAAGCTCTTTTGCGCGTTGCCAACCTTCCCTGCCATATTTTTTAAATATTTCATGTTCTACAGTATGTTCGCCGTTTGCTAATCTGCGCATCATTTCAGGGTCAAATTCGCCTGTATTTACTTGAGTTCCGCCAGTTCTGGCAACAGGCGCTCCCGAACCTGTTGCAGGTTGATTTTTTAACAAATAAGAATGATCTTTTGATAAAGAATTTTTTGCCCATTCTGTAACATTGTGACGTTCATAACCATCTATAACGACAGGCTTTCCATCTTTTAGTTCTGTGCGGCCTTTTAAGAAGTTATCAAAAACAAGTTTCGGGTTGTGTGTCACTTCCGCCAAGGCTTGTATGGCGGGGGAAACAAGTTCCAACTCTCGTACTCTGGCTTTGAGTTCTTCGATTTCTTTGTCTTTGGCGGCGCTTCGCTCTCGGAATTGTTCTTCGCTTTTTTGAATTGCTTCTTTGTAGTTTCCTTGTTCTTCAAGTTTCTGTTGCTCCGCTTTGTTTTTGAAATCAATTAAAGCTTGTACATCTAATCCTTCAGGTAAAGTTTGCAACGTTTTTTCAACTTTACTAAATTTTCTTTTTTCTTCTAATATTTCTTTATTTTTTCGATCAAGTGCTTCGATTCTGTTTAGAAGTTCTTGTTCTCTCGCGTTTGTTTGTGGTTCAGAAGTCGCGGACTCCTGAAGTTGTTCGTCTGACATAAACCCGCAGGGTTAATTTTTTTTCTATCTTATCAACTCCATTTAACTTTGTCAGCCCAATACGCCGCGCTTGTTTTACCTTTAGCAATATTTTTTGCGTGTCTAGCCTTAAAACTTTTTCTTTTTGCTTTATCTGCTTCTGATTCTCCTTTTCTTGGAGGCTTTGTTTTTGCGCCTTGCATCCCGAAACGAATCAACTTGAAGCCATCGCCTTTTTTTATGACAACGGCATGAGATTTACCGCTTGGATGGTTTGGCGTCCTGATCGGCTTATCAACGCCAGAAAATGTATGCCCACCCCTTTTGATACTCATTTACCTTTCCTTCTCATAGCGAGCCTGTGAGCATCCGTAAAACTCATTCCTTCGCGCATCTTGCGCTTCATATAATCCATATGCGCTTTTGTATGGCCGTGTGTTTCCTGATGCCTTTTTAAAGTATTTTTTTGCCTAGTCGTAAGTTTCATTTTTTCTTAGTAGTTTTTTTGCGTTTATGTTGATATTTTATTTTTGCACTACTTTTCTTTTCTCTTTTAAATTTGGCTTTTTCTGAAGCTGACATTTCACTAACAGTTTTCGGTGTTTTACTGCTTACTCTTTTTTTTGGTCTACAAGCGGGGTAACCATCTCTTTTTTCTCCTTTCTGCCTTCCACAAGGCTTACCAGTTTTTACATCAACCCATTCTTCTTTAAACCAACGTGTAAGACCACCGCTTGCTTTTTTTGTTTTACTTTTTTTTGCCACGTTTTTTTGCCTTGGGTTTGTTAACAACCGAATAAGTTCCACCGCGTTTTTTATATTCTCGAACAAGCCAAGCATTAGCATAAGCGGATGGATAAACGTCAAACTTCCGTTTTGCCGCTGCTTTTACGCGAGCATAAAGCCCCGCATCTTTTGGCTTGTTTACTTTTGCCATTAGTCTTTTTCTGATTTAGGTTTTGACTTCTTTGTCTTCGGCTTTGCTTTACTGTTTTCAGTTTTTGGCTTAGATTCTTCTGCCCCTTGAACTTTAAAAATATATCCCATTATTTTTTACCCCCTTTCTTCTTTTTCTTCTTGCCTTTCGGCTTCATTCCGCCTGTATGGTATGGCATAGGTTTAAATTTAACTCTATATATACTAGAATAACCTTGAATGAGGTAAAAAGCATTGTTAACAGCTAAAAAGATGCAAACAATAATGAATGAAGTTGTTGGTGGGAAAATAGTAAAAGAAAACGAAACAGGCGAAGAAAAGAAATTTAGACAAGAGATTGTTGCTTCTGTAAAAAGAACAAGAAAGATTGCAAAAGAAAAAGGAATTAAGAATACAGTCATCGACTTTACTCCTGAGTTCCCATAAAAAAAGCCCCTTTCGGGGGCTGTTTGTTTAGCGGTATAAATAACCGCCGTGTGGCCTGCGCATAACTCCTTCAAACAATGCTTCTTTGTTTTGGAAAAGATTGAACCTTGCACCTTTAGCAGGAGCGTTCCAACTTGCGGGAAGAAATACATCGCCTGTTTTTTTATCAACGAAAGCGTGAACGTGTTTCGGCTGATAGCCTGCGGGGGCGGCGTTGATTCTGCCATACTTGGCATCATCTACCCATTCCATCGCAACAACCTTGAAATACTTTCTGCCGATCATGTAAGTAAAGTATTGTGGATTATCGTCTGTTTTGTAGTTGCCGTCTTCATCTAAATGCCAAGGGTCAAATGTACCATCGTCATTAAGACGTAATTTTTTCAACCATGCTTCGTTGGCTTCTGTGATTTTTTCGCAATACTCTTGAGCAAGAGTTTCAACTGTTTGTGTTGTTGTAGTTGTCATTTGTTTGATTGGTTTAGAACAATTTAATTATAATATAATTAATAGAGGGTGTCAACCCCCTAAAAATTATAATCGTGAAACTTGACGTATCCTTGGCTGATGATGGTTCGCCTGTTGCTTCCCTTTTCATACCATTCGTTATCGCTTCCTAAATAACCTTCTGTGATTGCGCCGTCAGGATTTGCTGTGATAATCCATCTTTGTTGCCTGTTATTTGTGCAATGGGCTGCGAATCCGCCTGCAATCATTTCTGGTTTCCATGTAGGGTCAAGAGTCGCTCTTGCTTTCTGCAACTTGATACGCTTGCCCTTTCTTTCGATAACTGTGTAAGGCTCGATGTCTGTATATAAACAGATATGCGCCTGATCGCCGACCTGAAAGTCTTTGTGATCGGCGGGAACTGTGTAAGGTCTGAACATTTGTTTAGTTGGTTTGTGAACATTTTAATTATATCATAATAGATTTAATAAGTCAACTCCCCTAAAAAATTAATCTAAAAAAAATTGATACTTGACAAATCTATTTAATTGTATTATAATAGAATTGAGGACAAGTTCCTCGGCAACTTGAAAATTTAAACTAACTAAACCAACAGGAGGTAACTTTGATTAAGTTCACAAAGTTGCAAGCTGAATTGCTTGCAGATCGCCCGCCTGATTGTATAGCTGATGCTTTAAGTCAGACTTACGATTGGGACTTTGATTTATTAAATCAAAAAGCATCACATCTAAATTGGTGCATCGAAATCAAAAAAGAAATCTCAGACGAATTAGATAATTACGATCTGGAAATCTTGGCTGATATGATTAACGGCAACACGATCATGCAAGGTTTAGCAGACGCCGCAGAGTTCGAGGAAATTACCAAAAAAGAATTTGGTAATTACAAACGAGCCTTTAGAAGCGTTATCAAAAAGCTGAACAAAATCGGCGAGGGTCACGAAAGTTTCCCTATCAACCCCGATGATGGGATGCTTTACTTATAAACAATCGCCCCCTTCGGGGGGCTACAAACAAATTAAACCAAAAGGAGAAAACATGACTAATTCAAAGTCAAAAGGTAAAACACCAAGAAGTTGGAAAGAAGCTGAAGCCCACCCAGCTATAGATGGAATAGTCGAGGAAGAACATGATGACGAAATCAAATATTATATTTTGATTCCCGAAACTGTTTACAATCCTTGGACTGAAGCTATGGGCGGAGGGTTTTTTGTCCGCTCTTTTAGAGAGTTACAACAATCTATTGATTGGTAGGTGTTATCGCCCCTTCGGGGGCGTTTACTTATCCATCCATTTTTCAAACAGGCTGTCAGGCTGGAACGCTTTTGCCAAGAAATTACCATAAAGATTATTGTCTAATATTTTTAATCCATCTTTCTTTGTGAAAGTCGCAACCAGTATTGCTTCGCCTGCTTTGTTCATATCGTAAAGTTCAAAGTCATCAAAGATGCCGTTCTTGATCGCTTCAGGAACTATTTCAGATACTTTTCTGTGAACATTGCGAACATATTCTGGAAGAACCCTTCGGCCTGTTTTTATATATCTTTGATAGTTTCTTTCAAGCGCTGTTGCGATTTCGGCAGTTGCATATTTGGCGCGAACTGTCATGCCGCGATCTGTCATCGTTTTAATTTTTTTTGTCAAGCTGGCAACGCTTCCGTCACCTGTACCATCAAGCATTGTGTGATATCTTCGCTGTGCTGATTCTCTTTGAATCAATTTAGAAATCCAACTTGACTCCTCATGTACATAGTTTGCGGCGTTTTCTGCAATCTTTCCACCCTTAGCCTTCATCGCATTAAATTCAGGCAAGCGCTTTTTGATTTCATCAGCATCAATAACAACAGTTCCTTTTGGCAATGGCGATTTCTTCAACATGATTGATTTACCAGAAGCTGACCCGCCGCCTGTCATAAAGAAGATCGGGTTCTTTTGCGCCTTCGGATTATTCTCCGCAATAATATCTTCAATAATATTTCGATGTAATTCCTGACGTTCTGGCGTCCACTTTGTAAGATTTGACGGCTCCGCGTTTTCTGCAAGCGACCCGTTTGAATATCTTTGCCAAGAAAGTTCCGCACCTTTTCTTTCTCTTACAACATCAGGAATAATTTTAATTTTTTCTGCATTTCTACCATACGCGGCCTGCAACTGCGCCAAAGTTTTTTCTGACCCATCAACAGCAACGAATTTTCTTATAGCCTGATCGCCGCCATATTTTTTTGACAATTTATCAAAGAATCGAACTTTTTTTGCTCCAAGTGCTTTTGCCTTTATTGTTTGCGATTGACCCGAAAGCCAAGTTCCATATGATTGCCCTGCGGGTACCAGACCGCTTTCTGATGGCCTGAAACCCCTACGTCTGGGCGCTTCGATCTTACGGCCAAAAACACGGCTTAGATTGTCATAATCTATTTCGGCAACTGTTCTTGAACGACAATTGAAATGCTGTGGAGGTTCTGGCCCTTTTCCATATTCAAACACCTGTTGATCTAATGAACGACAGCGTGAACTTGTTCTACTGTCCAAGGTTGCAAGATAACGATATTTTTTTGTTGCATCTGGGTTTGCCTTATAAACTTGTTGCGCCGCGACATTACTAACCTGATTTATTGATGTTCTGACGATTGTTTGAATCTGCGGATTTGCAAGCATCATAGACGCGCCACGCATTGCCAATTGTTGCTGTTTTGCTGTTTTTGCCAAAGTATTGAATCTTAATTTACCGACAAGACGCCTTCGCATCTGTTGGGTCGTATCGCCTGCCAATAATCCATCGCGGATTGATTGACCTAACCTTTCGGCGCTTTTGTTTGTAATACCGCGAAAAGATTTTTTTATTGAATCGCCATTCGGCAACCTTATCAATGCGCCCTCTTTTGCCGTCAAAGAAAACTTTGCACCAGAACCCGCAGCAATAGTATTCAATGAATCAGATAAAACATTTAAATTAAATTCGGATGCGGAAGTTGTCACAACAGCTTTTGCAAATGCGGGTGTAACTTCGACAGTTCTGATTGATGACCTGATGCCTGCGGGCAATGCTCGTTCCATTTGAACAGTTGCAAATTCTCCCTGTAACTTTGCAACAGCATCTGAAACTAGTTCCATGTCCCGCGTTGATTTGACGTCCCATTTTCTAAGGCTTGCCTTTGTCTGTAACAACAAAGCGCGTAAACGTGCCGCCGTGTATTTCGGCTGATTAGCCCTTGGAAGGCGTTCTATTGCTTCTAATTTATCAACCGCCCGCAATATGATTCGATTATAAGATTCAACAATTTCACGCGAAATCTTATTTGAAAATCTATTTAAATCTAAACTATTACGAAAATATTCTTCTGGAATTAAATCAGGATAAGGAATTGATGCCCCAAGTTTGGAGACATCAGACGGAACCCGAATCGGCGTTTGTGTCATTAATCCTCATCTTCTGGGTCTTCAACTGGTTCACCTTCTTCGGCTTCGGGCGTTGGTTCATCTGTTTCGATCATGTCGCCCTTTTGTGTTGATTCGATTTCTTCTTCAACGTCAAAATCATCGCCGAGAATTTCCCCTTCCGCAAGTTGTTTTAATAATGTTTCCTGAGATATAGCGCCAGAAGACCACAATCCCTGCATCGCCTGAATCTCTTGCGGTGCTAATCTCTGACCCAAGAAATCACGATTGACAAAAGCATTTCCAATTTCTGCAATATTTAAATAATTTGCATGAAATACTAAACAATTATCGATCATGTCTTGAAGTTGTTGCGCCACAATCATCAAAGTCGAATCGCCTTGACTTCTTTGTATCTCTTGCGAAGCCGCTGTTTCTGCAACAAGTTTTTGTCCAAGGATTGCGGCAAGTGCCAAAGTATTAATTTGATCTTCAATATTTTTTATTCTGTCGCGTTGGTATTGGAATGATGTGCCTTTTATTTCTACAAATTCAGCCCTGCCACCTTCTGGAAATGCCATCGCCTCAGATGGCCCTGCACTAACTTCTTCGGACGCCTGCGGAAACCCAAAAAGACAAAGCATTGGAACAGAAGAAATTCTAAGTTGATTATCAAAGTCCGAACTCTTTTGATAATGCAATAAATTTAATTCTGCAATATCTTGCATCGGAGGGCGTGATTCCAAAAAAGAAACTTTATTTGAATATGCAATAGCAAATGGAATGTAATCCAAAGACGTTGTCCCTTCATCTACTTTTACATATTTTCCCTGCCTGCCTTTTCTATGTACTTCAAAACCGCCTGCTGTTAATAATCGCACCTGTTCAACTTCTTTCTGTCCATATTCGCCATCTGGTTCTGTGACCCGTTCCAAAAGTCGTAACTGAGTTAATTTTTGCTTGCCATCTACAAGTTCTGTCCTCCACCCAAGGATTTCACGCGGACTGTATGTAATCCAGTAAGGTCTTCCAGTTCCTTCTGTTGGTGCATCAACAAGAACCCCAACATGACCATATCGAAGCATAATTTTTGCTGTCTCATATGTCCAACTTGTGAGATCGTTTCCCTGAAGATCAACATCAAACAAATCTTCTGTAACCCGTTCTGATACCTCATTTAATCGAACAGGTTTGCGCGTGAGCATACCCGCAAGCAATCTTTCAATTCTGACGTATAAAGGCGCAAGAACTGAGGTGGCGAGCCTGTTATCGTAACTCTCGTCCTGTTCGCGCGGCATTTGCGGCAAATACTTTCGATGTCTTTTTCTTATGCCATAAGTTCCCGTTATTAAATCTTCAATCAATATCCAATTAGGCTCCATATTGACATAAGCATTGCTAGGGTCTTGAACCTCAACAGCTTTACTTGATCTTGTCCTGTCGTAATGGTTGTAAGAAGAATACACGGCTTAATCCCTAGCTTAATTTAATAGTAATACACTTTTTAATATATTCTAATCCCTGTTCTGCGCCCTGCCCCCAAATGTAAGGGATTGAAGCAACGCCAACAAAGGTATCGGACGCAATCAGAAAAGTGATCTAATCCTGTTTTTTCTGGTTCGCCTGATTCCGTGTAACTTTGAAGTTCGAGCGATTCAATAACATTTTTACAACGCGGATGAACAAAAAGATTAACTTCTTCTTTACCATTGCATAAAAGGCGCTGAACATTATTAACGCTGTCTTTAATGGATGGATTAGACGCCCCCGATTGATTGGAAATTCCATAACTTTCGAGAATTTGGATGTCGGTTTTAGAAGCATTTGTTGATCTTGCTCCACCTGACGAATCAGGATAGCCGTAAAGTCTGTTATGTGGAAATCTTGATTTGATTTCTTTGGCCAATTGGTCGGTGTCATGTGCGCGTATCTCATCAAAAATATAAAGTTTGTTATCTCTAATAACAGCGCAAACACAAGACATCTTGCCAATGTTGAAGTCAATACCAAGTCTTATAATTTCATCTGAATAATTTGGAATGTCTTTTGTTATATGTTTTTCTCTATCGAAGCGGTCAAAAACAGCGCCAGTTGTTAAAGATATGAATTGACCCTCAAGGTATGCTTTGAGAAGATTTGGGTCATAATTCATTTTCATTCTATCAATAAAATCTGCGGGCAAATGTGGATTGTCTGTTGTTTTCATTCTTATTAACTTTCTGTCA
>VTLG01016913.1_pt1 | contig 14929 bp, 12 predicted proteins | sample 4694571 | NCBI WGS metagenome assembly VTLG01 (sample SAMN12604809, study PRJNA352737) | marine metagenome | biome: ENVO:00000447; feature: ENVO:00000209|ENVO:00000569|ENVO:01000036; material: ENVO:00002151; isolation source: viral sequences binned using virsorter ...
ATAATTTAGGTTTAAATGCACGAGGTAGTGATTTAGTCCTTGAATCTAATCTATTTTTTTTACTTTTATTATATTGTTCTATTAATTTATTCATCTGCCTCTTCCTCTTCCTCTTCCTCTTCATCACCTGATGATATAGATGTTGCACCAGAACGATATTGTCCTTCAATAGAAGTTGTCCAATTCATACCATCTATATTGTGTTCTACATTAGTTACTTGGAAGAAACCTGATTTTGAATATACACTTGGTATTCCAATAATATTAAAATTATCACCATGAGCAATACCCGAATTACCATGAATTTCAAAATTATACTTTAACATACTAATTAAAGTACCTGCACCTTTAGGTTTTTTCTCTTTTTCATTTGATGTGTCTAAATTTGGATTATCTTCGGATAGAAATTTTTTAAATAATGCTTGGTCATTAAATGTAGGATGAAATAATACTTCTTCTGCACCCACTGTCTCACCAGCATCAAATACTCTTTGCCAAAGAGTATCATCCATATTAAATTTACCATCTTTTCTATTTGGATATGTTCCAACCTTTTCAAGTATTGAGTTATATAAAGCTGCGATAATATCCTCTTCAGAGTCAACTTCTGACTCATCTTCTATTGGATTACTACTATCTTTTTCTTCTTTTGATTGTACGCTTTTTCTTGCATCATCATTTAAAATATCTAAAACACTATCTCTAATAATCTCAGGAGAATTTAAAGGAAATCCACCAGCATCAGAACCCTCTGGTCCTACATCTACACTTGTACCAGCATCGAATTTTTTTCTATCTGAAATAATTGAATTCATCATATCACCTGGTAAATCAATATCAAGTGTACCATTTATAAAAAATGAACCCTCACCATTGTGTATTAAATTTCTTGAAGTTTGTTGTCTTTCAGTTGTACAATTCATTTCTACAATTTGTAAACATAAATCACCTTTTTCTACCTGACCTGGTATAGTTACAGGTGCTACCTTTTCCATTATTTGGAAATCCCATAAACTATTTACACCAGTTGACATACCATTAACTAATTCTAAAATTACATCTGCGTACGATAAATTTTCAGCTTCTATTACAGAGACTGCAAAATCAAAATTAATATATAAATCATCAATATATCCCCAAGTTCGAGATGACCTTTCTATTCCTTCAAATCCATTACTTTTAGGTTCATCAAGACCAGTAGATTGTGGAAATTCTACAAATTCTCGTGTAGCTCTTCCAAATACACCATCATTATTTGATATTGGATTATTTTCAGTTTTTTGAGAACAATCATTATTACCAGTTTCAAAATTTGATTCTTCACCTTTGAGTGCTTTTAGTACTCCAAAATCAGGACAATTTTTATTTGGAACTACAACTCTATCTTTAGCAGTTGAAAAAATTCTATTAAATGCATTACAAACAGTAAATTCTGTAAATATCTTAGATGGGTAAGATTTCCCATCATCAAATTGTATTATTTTAGTTGGGTCAATTACATCATTAGTATCAATGATTTTTTTTAACAAACCAAATCTAATAAATCTCTCATCTCCCACCAACTTTGTACCTTTTGGTATTTTTACAGTAACACCATCCATGTCTAATGTATCACCACCACCATCTGACCCCTCGGTTTCTTCTTGTATTGATTCTTTTGTTACATCATTAAAGTTAATAAAATTTTCTACTCTTCCATACTCAGACTCTAAATCTTTTACTGATTGTATTTGTTTATGACTTGGTAAAGAATTAAACATATACATAAAGTTTTTAATACCTGTATCTAAGTTTGTATTTCTAAATGATTGAGGACTATATTTTAGGCTTGAACGAGATACTGTTTTGGTTCTACCAGACTCATTTTCTACTTTTGGTGTATCATCTTCAATTGGTTTATGTAGTTTTAATGTTTGTGGAAGTTCTCCTAATCCTTTAAGTGTTACATCAATAGTATATTTATCTCCTTCACTTCCAATTTTAAAACCTGTGATGAAACCGAAAAAGTTATCGTAATTACCTTTTGATTTTTTTCTTTTATCTAACACATTTTTAAAATTATTTAATTTAGATATTGAAGATGCATTTAAATCTAATGTTTGATTGTGTGCTTTTTCTAAATCCCAACCAAATTCTACTACTGATGTAAATCCTGGTTGTCCAAAATATAATTGTATTACATCAACTTGACCAGGTGTATATGCTTCTATCGAAAAATTACATTCTCTTGTTAGTCCACTTGTACCATTTTTGATAGAAAGACCACTAATAGTTGGTGATGGTCTTAATCCTCTATCATCACCACTAACTTTTACTGATTCACCTGCCCAATTTAATCCAACTATACCTGGTGATGATTCGTTTCCATAAACACTTGTTGAACCAACTAATTCAATATTAGGGTTACTTTGAAGTACTAAACCAGAACCAGCATTAGCAGTTACTCTTATCCAAGCATTTAATCTTGAAGTATAGACAAGATTTCTTTTTAAACTAAGCTCATCTATTACAAATTGTTGTATTGGTCTATATCTTGGAAACTCACTCATTTGATTCTTTTCTTGTAATCTCAGTATAGTCTCTTGGGATTCTAAGAATAGTACCATCTTTCAATCCAAGTTTCCCATCATGTATATTATTAGCATTAGCAATAATCCACCAATAAGTTGGTGAGCCATAATACTGATTTGATAATAAATCTAATCTATCACCAGTTTGTGTTGCAACATAAATGTCATCGTTTTTAAGCGGTATAGGTTTAAGTCTTTTTGATTTATAGACTTGTTTACCATCTGGTGTTTTTTTCTTTGGATTACTTAAATATCTACTAATTGCCATCTTTTAATTTCTATCTAGCAGTAATAGGTGGAGTTCCACCATTACCTGAATCTGAGTATGTTAATGATTTAAAACTATATAATTTAGTTCTTTCTTCTGTATTGTTTCTCTGTTCAATAAATTTCAGAGTTGTTGCAACTTCTACCAAATGTGGTAGTTTATATCCTTTATTTACATCTAATTTATCTGAACCCACTGTACTAAAATAGTTAGGAGTAGGGTTAGGATTAGTGGAGCCTGACTCATTGACAGGTCTTTCAGTTTCAGATAATGTTTTTCCATCCAATTGCCAATTAGAATTATCAGGTATCGTATATTGTAGTGAATCTATAAAACATATTTTATCTTTATATAAATCACCCATGGTAAAATAAATTATAGGTGCTCTTACTGAACCTATTTCACCACTTTGATAAGCTTTTTTATTATAAGGCTGATTAAGATTACCTAATGGATAAGTTAAAGAAGTTAAAAATTCTATTTTTGTCCAATTGTTAGCTAATTCTGCAGAGTTCATTGGATAAATCGTAAAGTTAAAAGCTACTGTTCTTTCTATACCATCATATGTATGGTAACTAAATGGATTTCCACTAAACTTACCACTTGACCAACTCGGTGATATGGTTTCAGATAATCCAGTAATTGTTCCTCTAAAGTGTACAGTTTCACCCGTTACAATACTTCTAAAATAAAGTGGTATAAAATCTTTTTCATCTAACTTGTATTTAACATTAGTTTCTGTATCTGTTCCTCCATTATAAATACCACTTGCATTAATAATATCACTATCTTTTGCAAAACCTTTACCATCTTGTGCGTATATTAATTCTGTAGGTTTAAATTTACTTGTATACTTTTTATCTTTATTAAATAAAGGCGGTTCTCTTCCAATTCTTTTTGGTTTAACACCATCATTACTTTTAGCTTCTTCTTGTAGTGCATCACCACCAAGTAGTTCTTTTGAATTAGGATAGCTTGGACCAACTCTTAATTTACCCAATTGTTCTTCTACTGATAAATATTTTATGAATGTTCCTTGTTTTTTTAATTGTTCAGAATATTTTGCTCCTTCTGTATTTTCAATAATTTCTGGATACTCTTGGGTAATTGTTTCATCAGTATCGTTAGTTTTGTTAATGCCAACTGGTGTATTTGAACCTGTTTCTCCTTTACTTTTAAAAGGATTGTTTTTAAATAAAGCCTCTCTAAGTTTTTTCTTTCCTTCTTTTATTAGTTTACCTGCAGCTTGTTTTCCAATTGTTTTTGGATTTCCTCCACTTAATAGTCCACCAACAAAACTTCCTTTTCCACCAGATTTTATTAAAGCTATTCTTCCTTCTGGTCCTAAATAACCTGATTGAACACCGAGGTTTGGGTCATTAAGTGTAGCACCACGACCAAATTTTTCATTAGCTTTATCAGCTGCGGATTTCGCAAGTTTTGCTAATCCTTTTAAATCAGGACCTTCACCACCACCGACTGCTTTAGTATATGAACTTGGTATAAGAGTTTGAGGTACACCTAATGTAGAGTTGACTACAGTTCTTAGATTTTTTATCGTACCACCAATTAAACCACCATCACCTTCATCAGTACGCATTTTGTCCAAAGATGGTGTGGAACGAAGAGCAATACGAGTAGCTTCGTTACCATAAATTAATGGATTATTAGCTTCAACTAATGATTTTACTCTAATACCAGTAAGTTCTTGTTCACCAAATGATTTTATTTGAGAAAATAAAGTTCCTTTACCTTCTTGAGATTTTGAATCTACATCAGTATCAAAAGTTGAACCCCTAAATAATTCTAATATTGTTGGCATATCTTAAACACTTGCTCCAAATGTATTTGCATTACTTCTACTATTAACCTTAGTGACACCTTCTGCAACTTTTGCTCCATCCATGTTAACTTGGAATTGTAATTGTCTAATATCACTTCCTAATTTTTCTATTGCTGATACTATAGCACCAGCTCCTCCTCCACTACCTCCACCACTTAATAAACCTGGTGCAGCTAAGAAATCATCATTCGCTGATAATTGAAATAAACCACCTTCTTTAGTAGACACTTGAGTTCTACCCTTAGCAGGTGATGCCATATCACCCGCTTCCGAAAGTGATGATACTAATCCAATCATACCTGCAACCGCTGCAATTGCTAATGGAATACCTAAACCTAATGGAATTGCTGCAAATGATTTAAATATAGCAAGAATAGCTGCTCCAATCGCTTGAGCTTTTACAATTGCAAATGCACTTGCTAATGCTATTACTAAAGGATGAGCAAATATTAATGCATCTATCATTTTTCCTAAACCTTTACTTATAAACCCAACTACTTTTGATAAAACAGAAAATACAGGTAAAATAGCCTCTGCTACCGGTGCAAATGCTAATGCTAAATTAGTTCCAATTTCTTTAAATTGATTTGATATACCCTCTAAACGACCTTGTAACTCTTGTTGTTTAGCAATTTTTTTAGTTTCATCTGCAAGTTGAGCTCTTGAAATACTTGTTATATCATTACCTCTTGATGCTAATGCATCTAACGCCGCTTTTTGTTGTGCATTTATTGGTCCAAATTGTTTTCTTATGTTAAGTTGTTTCTGAAGTTCACCTACTTCCATTCCACTTGCTTTCGCTATACTTTGTAATTGGAATGTATTTAATCTATTTAAATCAACATTTTGTGAAAGGTTATCCAATACCGATTGTTGAGCTCCTAATATATCACCAGTAGCCGCTAACTCTCTTGCTTTGTTAAAGTTAATAGATTGACCTAACATAGCTGAAGCTTCTAATTCAGCATTTATACTATTTTCAAAATCTAATAAATTATTTGCAACCGATGCTGCTTCTGATATTGAAGTACCTAATGCAGCTGCTTCAATTGCTGCTTTAGCCAAATCTCCAACTGAACCTTGGAAAAACATAGCTGCGGTCTCAGCATTTTCAGCAATATCTGCTATCACTTTACTTGGTGCTACACCAACTTGTTTTGCTAATTCAACTGTAGATGTTATTAAAGATTGTGCCGCTTGTTCTGATAACCCACCTATACTTTGAAAAATTTGATTTACCTTAGCTGATGAGTCAGCTGCTACACCGAAGTTTTTTTCTAATGCTACAACATTAGCTAATACTTCTTCAGAGGGTTGTATTATTCCTCCAAATTGGTTTGTGAATGATGCCGCGGCGGATGCTACATCATCTGCTGATGCTCCTAATGCTGCGGTTTGTCTTGTGACATTTGATATATTTTGTTGTAATCCTTCAGTTTGTGAGTTTAATAAACCTGTTTCAGTTCTAAATGCCTTTGTCGCACCTTCTAACATTGAAAATCCTTTGAATGCTAATATTAAAGCTCCTCCCAAAGCTAAAGCCCCTACAACTGCAGGCGAAAATAGTACAGACAAAGTACCTTTCATCCCTTGCATAGAATTACTAAAAGCATCCATAGCACTATCACCATTTTTAATTCCTGCAGCAAAATCAGTAACAAATACTTTTGCTGATTCTTGTAAGTTTTCTTTAAGTGATTCTATTGGGCCAGAAGTTAGTTTACCTAATAGTCCTCCAATAACTGGTATTGATTCTAAATTACTTTGTAAACTATCTAATGAACTACCTAAACTATCAGCGAATCCCCTCGCTCTTTCATCCATAGCTTCAATTGCACCTATTTGTTTGAGTTGTGAATCTAAACCTTCTTGTGCTAATTTATTACTATTTTTAGCTGATTCTAATTCTTTTTTTGATAACTTACCACCTTGAGATACGAATTTGTTAAACTCTTTTTGTGCTTCCATGGAAGCCTCTATAGCTCCTTCTTTAGTTTTTACATCTTGTAAAATACTTTTTAAAGCACTATTATATTTCTTTTCATTTTCACTTAGATTCTTTGTATTTTTAGCGGAGTTATCTATTAAATCAGCTATTCCTTCTAAAAAGGATTGACTAATTTTTAAGGAATCTTCGTACTCTTGCTGAATCCTTAATTTTTCTTTTTCGTTCTCCAAAGCCATAATTTATTACTTAATACCTAATCTTTGTTTAATTACTGGTGGTATTTCTACTCCATCTTTTTTCATCTGTAAAACAGTCTTTTTAAGTTTTTCAGTTGCTTTATCAGCATCATCAACTGCTTTCATAAAACCTCTGTCATTTTTTAACTTCTTTTTAAGAAGTCTACCAAATATAGATTTTACAATTCCTTCAGATTTAAAGGATTTTTTTGACCTTATATAATCAGCTTGTTCTTTTGTTAGTTTCATTGTTTTCTCCCTCATGGATATTATTGTACAACTATAAATATAAAGTAAAAAAAAAGTGAGGAATTATTTCCTCACTCTTACATTTGGTTTTTTCACAGATGACCTTTGTTTTTTTAGAGCTTTATTAGTTTCTTCATTCTCTTTCTTCTTAGCATCTGATAATTTTTTATAATGGAATAATCTAATGTGAACAGGCATTTTATACACATCTCCAAATGTGAAACCATTTCCATAGTAACACATTTCAAATATCTGAGTGTGTAAATCAGCTGAGTAGTTATTCGGTAGGGTAAAAAAACCCAATCCCCATAGGGATAGGTATACTCTCCTTCTCTCCGCTTATAGGGTTATCGTATTCAAAAACCATGTCCATATCGGGTTGGAGTTCCAATAAATGGTTTCTAAATGCTCTTGTATCTCTTGATAAAAATTTGTTATTGATAAAATCTACAATTGATTTAGTATCTTCTTTACCATCAACTGAAGTAATTAAGTATCTATATCTTGTTGTTAGTTGTTGTGATACACCACCTCTATTTAATCTATCAAGAGCTTTAATATCAGCATCAATCTTTTTTTCATCTCCATGTGTCAGTAATTTAAATTTTAAAACATTTTTACCAGAAGGAGTTACGAAATCATATGAATTATTTCTATTTAGTTTAGACAAATCTATTTCTTTAGTTTGCACTTTTGATAAATCAATCGAAACATCTTCATTATCACCAAATTCATTTGGTATTTGAACTTTATATTCAGGTCCATATCCTAAAATACGAGTTGCTAATACAATTGCATTTTTATCACCAATTATAATATCATCAATATTAATTGATTTGTCAGCAATAATAGATTCAAACAATTTATCTAAAACTACACCTTTTTTAATTAAATTTTGAGAAGCTAATATTTCTTCTTCTCTCGCCGTCATGTATTTGATTTCTATTTCACCACTTGCTAATGGATGTTCTTTAGGATAACATTTACCTTGTGATGGAAGTGTGATTACTTCCGTAGGAAAGTCATATTTTTTATTTTCTGCCATAATTAACCTTTATTTGTTTGTATATAAATATATAAGTTTTAAAAAATTAGAATTATTTGTCAATCATCCAACCTACAAAACAAAATAAGACCCAACCACTTGCTATTGATAATATTACTATGTGTTCAGTCATCTTTCTTATCTATCGTAAATAAAGTATATATGATTGTAGCTACAATACCATGTAGAAATATTTTCGGTAGAGCTAGTTCAAAGGGGATTGTTTGTTGTATAATACCATAAAAGTATAAAAAACAAGCAAAAACATTTATACCTATTACAAAATTACCAAAATATTCTTTTACTTTTGTGTTCCAATATTTTTTTAGTATTAGGTATAGTATTACTACAATTGCTATTTCTGATATAAATCCACTCATCACTTGAAAAATATAAATATATAAAGTTTAGATTTATAGCATAAAAAAAAGTTCTTACGAAAAGAACTTTTTTTATTTTTATGAATTTATTAAAAATTGTATTAGAATTCTAAGATTGCGTAATCATAAGATAGTGTTAATGTGATTTCTGCTGGGTCATTTGATGCCCAATCTAAATCGTTGAATGAAGCATTTGTAATGAAAGCTCCTTTAAGAGTCCATTGTTCAATTTTATCTCCAACTGGTCCTAACATAAAGAAGTTTACATCTTTCTTATAGAAATCTGCGTATCCATCTCTACCTGTTAAAGATTCGTGTGATGTTCTTACCCATTCCATGACTTGTTGTGCACCACTTGGTACGATTGGGTCATAAAGAGTAATTTCTACATCTTGCCATTCTCCCTTACCTTTTAGTTTTCTCTTAACATTGATATGGTCTAATGTTACAGGTTCAAACTGAATAGTGGGTCTATTGGCTGTTTTTATTAAATATGAGTCTATACCATTGATTTCCATGATGAATCTATTCTTCATCTTCGGTTCGAAGTTGGTATAAAACATTTGATTAAATTCTAATACTTCTGCCATTTTTTTTCTCCTATTACTATTATAAATATATAGTTTTTAAATTTTCATTATGCTGAGAATGAAGCCCCTGTCGGTAGAATGTTGAAATCAATTACAATGAATTCAGCCGTCTTAGTAGGTTGTAAGAAAATTTGACCTGCTAAGATGTTTCTATCGATTACATCAGGAGTGTTGTTTGATTCATCCATCACCACTTTGAATGCGTATAACCCTTGTCTTTGTTGTACACCTTCTAAATAAGGTTGTACAGTGTTTATAAATCTATTTCTTGTCTGTGCCGTATTTTGTTCGAATACTAAGAATCTTGAAGTACTAGCTACAAACTTCTTAACTTTAATTAACAATCTTCTAACATTAATTCTATCTAAAGCTGATGCTTTATCTTGTAATGTTTTTTGTCCAAATGCTACGATACCCTCACCTGGGAATGAAGCTATTGGATTAACTTTGTTTTCATAAAGTGTATCTCTTTCAGCGTGTGTCAATCTGTTTAATACTGAAACTGCTCCTACGATTCCACCTCTATTTAAACCAGCTGGTGCGAACCATTCAGCGGCTAATCTATCATTAGCTGCATATATACCTGGTAATAATACTGATGGTGGTACTGCAGTTAGTTTGTTAGTATTTATATCGATTGTTTTAACCCAAGGGTAATAAGAACCAACATAGTTAGAGTCGATTGCATCTGCTTGAGTTGTTGCTTGTGCTATTGTATCGTTTACTGATGTAAGGTCTCCGATGAAGAAAGCGTCTTGTCTATCTTCTACCATATCAACAACTTTACCAAACACATATGAGTGTAATCTTCTAATAACACCAGGTGCTGATACTAAATTAATATCAAAGTCATCTGGATTAGATACTGCGTTGATTGCTTTTACATAAGCTACCGAACCACTTGCAGTTGATGAAGATAAGTTAAATCCTTGTGAGTTACCAGCTGATATATCTGAACCTAACTTTTTTCTAATTGTAGGTGATACACCATTAAATCCACTTTGGAATCCAACTGTAAATTGTCTTTTAGCTATATCAGTTGCATCTGAACCAGTCATCTCATATGATAATTGTGAATCAAATGCGAATACTGAGTTAGAACCTGTACCTGCGTTTGTAGGTATAGGACTTAAATAGTTTTTATTATCAATCTTAACTGTTGTAGTTTCGACATCGATACCAGCAAAGTTTACTTTATTAGAAGATGTGTTAGAATCAGAACCACTTCTAAATGTTACTGGTGGTACAATTCTTTCTTCAGGTGAAAGTGAACTTACAACTGCTATTGGGTTAACATACTCAGCGTGTCCAAATGGTGCTGCAGTGATTGGGAACGAACCTTCTTCAACACATTCTACATAAATGAATGAAGAGTAGTTAGCGTAATCACCAGTTTCAGTTTGTTTACCATTTGCATCAATACTTACAACTCTATCACCGATTACTTTCTTAATGTAATTTGGTGAAGCTGGGTCTAAGTTAACATTATTAAATGTTTCTAAAACATTCTTTCTCTTATCAGTATCACTAAACTTTCTAACTGCTACTGAGAATGTTGCGTAATCTGTAGCTGCTGAACTTCCTGCAGGTTTTACATTGAAGATTGATATCTTGTACTCTTGGTTCGTATCAGTACCATGAGCTAATGTATGGAATCTAAATAGATTATGTCTCTCACCTGAGATAAGTTGTGATTTAATATATGGAGTAGTTGCTCTTGTAGTGTCAAAGTTCAATGCTTGGTCAGCTAATGAAAGGAACTCTACTTTAGAACCACTCTCAACAAAGTATCCTGTTGCATCTGTTGCTCCTTGTTCGAAGTAATTGTACACATATGCATTTTTACTTCCGAAAGGTGAGTCACCAAATACATCTGATATGTCACTACCTGATGATGGTACTACTGATGCTGATACTGCGATTCCTAATTCTGAACCACTTATGTTAAATGTAGAAGAAGATAGTTGACAACTAATTGAGTTTGTAGCTGATGGAAAACCAGTTGATTCAGTACCATTCTCGGTAGCAAATAGTGTACCAAGTAATTGTCTACCACCTCCACTACCAGATGCGTTACCTGATAATGAACCCGATACGACAATACCTACTGGGTCAACATGAGTATATCCACCGACATGACCAACTCTTACTATAGTTACTGTGCCAGCTTCTCTTAAATAATTTTGTACGGTATATCCTGTATAGTATGTTCCATCAGGCACACCGAAGATTTCTTCAAATTCTGATTGGGTATTTACGATTGTTGGAACGAATGCTGGTCCTTTCTTAAAAGGTCCAATCACTGCTGCTCCGATTTCTCCTATTCCTTGTGAAATAAAGGATAAATCGTTCTCTCTTGTAAATACACCAGGTGATACGATTTTTTCTGCCATTTTTTATTCTCCTTTAGTGATAATGTAATATTATACACATATAAGTATTAATTTATTTTTCAAAAACCTATTTTTCTTCTGTAGTAGATGGAATAAATTCACCAGTAGAAGGTTCTATACTACCATCTCCATACTTTTCTTGAAGAGTTTGATAAAAGTCATTTTCTTTTTTTACCAAATCATCGTGTTGATTTTCAAGTTTTTCTTCATCATCTTCAATTTGATTAAGAACATTTCTTCTTCTAATAGCTATTCTACCCAAATCAAAGAAAATTTGTGAAGCTTCATTTCTAATCGAGTCAATTGTTTCTAACTCTTCTTTTGTCAATTTTTGTTTACCTTTTGCCATTTTTGTAATATTTTAATGTAACATTATTTTATATATATAAATATATACTTTTTTCGAAAACGAAAAATATTTTTTTATATTGTCACTTCTAAACCAGAAGTGTAAGTTCCAAGTAAACCTGCTCCTCTTGCCCTAACTCTAAAATAATATGTACCAGATGAAATTATTGAACCATGTAAAGCTGCCATTTCATTAATGTTAACATTAGTTTTATTCCATTCAGTAACATTTAAGTCACTTAAAGGTGAACTAAAGTCAGAATTATTATCAAATTGCCAATCATATGCAGTAATTGTACCACCAAATGTTGGAGCAACCCATGAAAATGTCTCTGTACCAGAATTAAATGATAAACTCGTTGGTGCACCAGGATTAGATAAATCAGTATGAGAGTTACCACCTTTGTTGTGTGTGACATACCCATTTACTAAATATGTATCTTGTTCCTCAACATCAATTGATACTATCTCAACATCACTTGTTTCTATTTCAATTGAAGTAATTGGTACTTCTACTAATGAACCACTTTCTGATTTAAGTAATTTATCATTAGTTGTAAGTGCCATTAATTCTCTAAATCTATAATCAGAAGTAAGACTTGCTGATATTAACATAGGATGTTCCGATGTACCCTTAATTTCTCCATTATTGATACTATATATTTTATTAGAAAAAGAAAAAGTAATATTTTTTACTGTCACATCTTTTGGTGTTTCAACTAAACTACTTGTATACCAATCAAGAAATGTTGCATCAGAGTGTTCATCTAATGAATCAAATGCATATCCTTTTAAAACATCTCCTTCAGATAAATCACCTACTTCAACAATACTTCCATCACTTTTTATTACTGGTGAATCTGATGTTAGACATAATGCAGCTGCGTTACTATCATACGAATCAACTGAATAAACTGTTTTAGTTCTTGCTGAATTATAATTTGTAGCGTGGTCGTTAAATCCATCTTCAAATACTACACTTAAAGTATGTGCAGTTGCTCCGACAAGAACACCAGAGTTTGCCATGTCACCTGCATTAATTATTAATGAACCACTACCAGCAAGAGCTTGTGAATATGATGCTGAAGTAAATAATGATGTTCCTCCACCATTCTTTGTTACTGACCAATCAAAATTTCTTTTTAAGTTTTTTATTTTATCAAATCTACCACCTTCATTAGTAAACCCAAGTGTATAGTTTTCAGATGTGTTTTCAACCACATATGTAAAACCACTTAGTGAACCAACCGCATCAATAGCGAAAGCTGACATTGAAATAGGTGTACTTGTTCCACCAGCAATTGTACCTAATGCTTTAGTACCATTATCTGTAGCCGTTGCTAAATTATTTAATGATAAAGTATTTCCTGATGATAGTGTTGCCATAAAATCTCCTATATGTTATAAATATCTAATAGTGAATCAATCCACAATTGTTTGTTTGAATAATTGTCAATCATATAGTTTTTTATCTTTTTAAACCAATAATTTTTCGTTTCGTAGGTATCATTACATACCTTATTATAAATATCTATAAATTCTTTTTTAGATGAAACACGATATGGATACTCAAAATCTTTACACCAAGTAGAATGTAAAATAGGTAATTTCCCTCTATCTACTGCCTCAAATATACCATACCCAAAAGGTTCTGATGTAAAAGCTGAATGAGATATTCCCCAATCCATATCATAAAACTTGTCCTTAAAGTTACCATAATAATGATAAATCTTTGCTTTATCATAATTTAGTCCAACTCCATTTTTCCAAAACAAATTAAACTCAAATGAATTTGTAAAAATAAAACAATCTAAGTTTTCTAAATAATGTGGATTTTTTCTACCTTCACATCTTGAAGCAAATCCTATCGTGTTTGATTTACTTAAAGGTAAATTATGTTTAAACTCATAGTAGTTGTTAATAACTTTGTTTTTTATTAAAATATCAAATAAGCCTATCCATATAGAATGAGTAGCCCATTCGTTAACATCTTTTTCCCATTTTGAATCCAACCAAGGATGCCATCCAATACCTGCATCAGAACCTACTTGTGATTTTAAAATATGGTCAACTGAGTTATGTAAGACATTAGAATGAATTTTATCTTTATTATTTACAATAGCTTTCATTGGAGTATAGTGTCCATGTAATATATTTATTCTTCTTGCTTCATTACATATCTTTTCAAATTCACCAACATTGTCTCCTTGCCAATGAGTTTCTATTGGAAATTCAAAATCTTCAAATCCTTTTGGTTTTGTTCTATGAATAAGTAAGACTGGTTTTACCTTTAGATGTGGTACAACATTTTCTAAAAAATCATTTACCCACAAATCAGTTCCAGCGTTGACCCAAGGACCACCACCAGTTGTGTAATAAACATCGTACATTTATTTGATTTTTGATTCTAACTCTTCTACTCTCTTGATAAGTTCTTTGTTTGATTCTATGAGTAGAGCTACTATTTTTTCGTATTTTACGGCTTTGTATCCGTTATCTCTTGTTTCTACAATCTCTGGTAAAACTTTTTCTACCTTTGAATACTTCGTGCTTATCATTCCATACGAATGTATTACCACTTAGTAGTTTGATTTTTTCATTTGGATTCTCAATTGGTGTGATTAAATCTTTATATCTCTCATCTGATGATGCGAATGCTACAACATCTTCACCAACATTAAGTGTTTTTGAAATACCAACACCACCAGCTACTGTTAGTGTACCTGATGTTTTAGAGGTAGATTGTGATGTTCCTTCAATAATAACACTACCAGCGGCCGTCAATGAACCGTTTGGTATTGCTACACTCTGTGAATCATCAATTTCAATAGCTATTGTATCAGTTGAATCTTTTATACCACCATCAGTAGCTACTTTTACAAATGGAACTGTTATATCATTACTAAATGTTTTTGTTCCACTAAATGTTTGTGTTCCACTTAGGTGAGCAGTATCTGAATCTAAGTAAGCTGATGCGATTGCAGTACCATTCCAAGTACCAGTTCCAATTGTTCCTAAAGTTGTAACATTCGTACTACCTTGATAACCATCTTTCAATC
>VTLG01000282.1_pt1 | contig 14928 bp, 6 predicted proteins | sample 4694571 | NCBI WGS metagenome assembly VTLG01 (sample SAMN12604809, study PRJNA352737) | marine metagenome | biome: ENVO:00000447; feature: ENVO:00000209|ENVO:00000569|ENVO:01000036; material: ENVO:00002151; isolation source: viral sequences binned using virsorter ...
CGACGACCTATTAATCAGTTCAGCATTCGTGTATGAGCTAGATGAAACACTCGCACATTATGAGTTGAGAGGAGAAATATCTAAGAAGATTGGATATGCTCTAGCTCAGAAGTATGACAGACTTATCTTCCGTTCAATCGCGAAGGGAGCACGTCTTGCTTCACCAATCACAAAGTCCGGTTTCGTTGAACCCGGCGGTACACAAATCAGATTGACAAGATCTGGAGTTACTAATGCTACAGCAGCATACGACTCTCAGTGTCTAATAGCAGGCTTCTATGATGCTGCTGCTGCACTAGACGAGAAAGGCGTATCTACTGAAGGTAGAGTAGCTGTACTAAACCCAAGACAGTACTACGAACTTATACAAGCTGTTGGTTCTAGTGGTCTTGTAAACAGAGACGTACAAGGTACAGCACTACAAGGTGGCGAAGGTATCATTGAAATTGCAGGCATCAAGATCTACAAGTCAATGAACATTCCTTTCTTTGGTGCTTATGGTACTAAGTATGGTTCTGCTGGAGCTGCAAACCCCGGTGTAACATCACCCGGTAATGTAGGTTCATTCGTTGGAGAAGGCACAGAAGATGCTAGATCTAACCAAACTGGAGTTAACAATAACTACGGTAATACATCTGACTTCGCTAACTCTTGCGGTCTTGTCTTCCAAAGAGAAGCTGCTGGTGTTGTAGAAGCTATCGGACCACAAGTTCAGGTAACATCTGGAGATGTGTCCGTGGTATACCAAGGAGATGTAATTTTGGGACGACTAGCTATGGGTGCAGATTTCCTAAACCCTGCTGCTTGTGTTGAGTTTCTTGCTGGTGCAGATGCTGGTTCTACTGGTAACGCTGCGTTCGGTGACAACTACCCAACAAACGCTTAATTTACTTTTTATACGGGGACTTCGTGTCCCCCTTTTTTTACTTATGACTACACCAATAGCAACCGATACCGAACTATCCGCAGTTAATTCTATCTTGGGTAGCATAGGTCAATCACCTATTACACAGTTAAAAAGTGCAACAGGTGCATTGATTAGTACAAACCCAGAAATTTCATACATATATAATTTATTAGTAGAAGTTACTAAAGATGTGTTAAACGAAGGGTGGCATTTTAATACTGAGGAACATGTTAAGATTGTTCCTGATGCAAACAAACATATTAGTATTCCTACCAACATGCTACGTTATGACATACATGATGGGCAGATAACTAGGAATCTTGATGTTGTAAAAAGAGAAGGAAAACTATATGACAAAGTAAATCATACATTTGAGTTTTCTAACGACGTGTTAGTAGACGCTACATACTTGTATGATTTTGAAGATATACCTTCTGCATTCCAAAGATACATAATAGCTAAAGCATCTACTAGAGCAGCTACACAGTTAGTTGGTGATGCTAACCTAGCTAGATTATTACAAACTCAGGAAGCACAGAACAGAGCAAACGTTATGGAATATGACACCCAACAAGGAGATCATAGTTTCTTTGGTTTCCGAGAAGAACAAGGCTACGACGCCTATCAACCTTACAAAGCATTAATTAGATAATGGCAAGTGTTACACAATTAGTACCTACATTAACCGGTGGCGTTTCTCAACAGCCAGATGAACTAAAAGTTCCGGGACAGGTTAATGTTGCAAACAATGTTTTACCTGATGTAACACATGGTTTACTTAAACGTCCCGGTGGAAAATTAGTAGCTTCTCTTAGTGATGGGACTAACAACTCAACTGCCAATGGTAGATGGTTTCATTATTACAGAGATGAAGATGAACAGTATGTAGGTCAAGTTAGTAGAGCTGGCGATATAAATATGTGGAAGTGTAGTGATGGTTCAGAAATGACTGTTACAGGTGCTACAACTGCTATGACTAACTACCTCACACATACTAATGATGAGGACATACAGACACTAACTATCAACGATTTTACGTTTCTAACTAACAGAACTAAAACTGTTGCTATGGCTAATACTATAGAACCTTTAAGACCTCCTGAGGTATTTATAGAACTAAAAACAGTAAAGTATGCAGCTCAGTATTCTTTAAATTTATTTGATTCTACAGCTACTCAATCAGTTTCTACAGCAACTAGAATTAGTGTAGACATGGTGAGATCTAGTAATAATTATTGTACCAGTGATGGTCATATGGATACTCATGTAAATAGAGTAAATAATACTACTAGGTGTGATGATGATGCAGGGTCTGGGTCAGATGATTTAGGTCCTAATGTAGGAACTAGAATATTTGAAGTAACAAGTGGTGGTACTTTAGTTGATAGAGATGCTGTAGGTGGTGAATTATCTAGCGGAAGTCAAAGTGACCAAAATTTTAGTTATCAAGTAAATATATATAACTCATCTAACGTAGCCGGACAGACAGGTAGATCTAATCTATATTTTAGAATTACTACCACAGGGCAGTCTACGCCCGTAGGAAGTGGATCAAACGTAGAGTATAGGACAAGGTACAACACAACAAACGACCTCCTTTACGGGGGCGAGGGATGGCAACAGGGCGATTATTTCTTTGTATATATGAAAGATGGTTATTATAAAGTAACTATTGATGAAATAAGTACATCACAAGTGCAAGCTAACCTTGGATTAATTAGACCTAACCCTACTGCTTTTGACACTAAAACAACAGTAACAGCAGAATCTATACTTGGTTCTCTTAGAACAGATTTATTAGCTACAGGAAACTTTAATACAGTACAACAAATAGGTAATGGTCTTTATATTACGAGAACTTCTAATGTGGTAAATGGAGTTGAGCAAAATACATTTAACGTTTCTACACCGGTTAACGATTTAATAAATGTAGTAGCTGCTGAAGTTCTTACTGTAGATGACTTACCACGTCAATCAAAAAATGGATTTGTTGTAAAGGTAGCTAATAGTGCAAACGAAGAAGATGATTATTATTTAAAATTCTTTGCTAACAATGGATTTGATGGTGAAGGTGTGTGGGAAGAATGTGTAAGACCGGGAGATAAAATTAATTTTGATGCTACTACTATGCCATTACAGTTAGTTAGAACTAACTCTACAACATTTACTTTATCAGAGGTAGCATGGGAAGGTGCACAAGTAGGTAATACTGACCCTGACGGTACAAACCCACAAGCTTCTTTTGTAGGAAAGACTATCAATAAAATGGTATTCTTTAGAAATAGATTAGTAATGCTTAGTGATGAGAATGTAATTATGTCTCGTCCGGGAAACTTTTTTAATTTTTGGGCTAAGACTGCACAAACATTTTCTAACGTAGACCCTATAGATTTATCATGTAGCTCTACATACCCAGCTATTGTTTTTGATGCAATACAAGTTAATACAGGTTTAGTTATATTTACAAAAAATCAACAGTTTATGTTGACTACAGATAGTGATATACTTAATCCTAATACAGCAAAAATAAACAGACTTTCTTCTTACAACTTTAATCATAAAACTAATCCAGTTAATTTAGGAACTACTATAGGATTTTTAGATAATGCTAATAAATATAGTAGATTCTTTGAAATGTCACAGATTAGACGAGAAGGAGAACCAGACGTTATAGAACAAAGTAAAGTAGTATCTCAGTTATTTGAGAAAGATTTAAAAATTATATCTAATTCTAGAGAAAATGGATTGATATTATTTAGCGAAGAAGATACACCTACTTTGTATGGTTACAGATATTTTGTTTCTGGTAATGAAAGAATATTACAAGCATGGTTTCAATGGACTGTAACAGGCACTGTTCAGTATCATTGTATGTTAGACGATGCATTATATGTAGTAGTAAGAAATAACAACAAAGATCAGTTATTAAAGTATTCTATTAAGTTAGATGATAACGGTCATTTTGTAACTGCTGGAGAAGATTATCCTATACATTTAGATCATTGCACAAGTGTTACTACAGGTGGTGGTACTTACAATAGTACAACTAACAAAACTACTTTTCCAAAACCTACAGGATTTGAAAGCTCTAATGAAATTGCAGCTTACGATACTGATAACTCAGGATCTGGAAACTTTACAAATTTAGGTAGATTTGCAGACGTAACTATTAATGGTTCTAACTTAGAAATAACAGGAAACTGGTCTGGAGAAACGTTTCTTATTGGATATCAATTTGAAATGCAAGTAGAGTTACCTAAAATTTTCTTTACTTACAGAGCTGGTAATGCTACTAGAAGAGATACAAGATCTGATCTAATAGTACATAGAATTAAATTTAATTTTGGACAAGTTGGATTTTACAATATGGAAGTAAATAGAATAGGTAAACCTTTATTTACTCAACAAGTAGAATCAACTCCCGCAGATGCTTATAATGCAAACAATGTAGGTTTTGTACCAGATGTGACAGGAGTAGTACCTTGTTATGAAAGAAATAAGAATTTAATAATTACTGTAAAATCTAAACACCCCTCACCAGCTACGATAGTTTCGTATCAGTGGGAAGGTAAATACACTAATAAAAATTATACACGTGTCTAAATACATTCACCCAGCAACATTGGAGGCTGCTATTTCAGTAGCTTCCAATTTACTACCAGATGACTACAGAGAAATTACTGAAGGTCATGGACATGACCCTGAAAATGCATTAGTCGTAGGAATAAATAACTGCGACTCAGTGTACTTTAAGGTACCTGATGGTCAATTAGCAGGCATGGCAGGAGTATCTCCAGATGGAAAAATTTGGATGGTATGCACGCCTGCAATAGAAGACTACCCTGTTACTTTTGCTAGAGAAGCAAAAAGATATGTAGAGGGTAGAAAAGAAAAGTTATTATGGAACATTGTGGACAAACGCAATAAAGTACATATTAAGCTACTGAGATTCCTAGGGTTCAAATTTCTAAGGGAAGTAAAACACGGACCTAATCAATTATCATTTATGGAGTTTTGCCGTGGCAATATCAGCTATACTCGGAGCGGGTAAGGCTATTCTCGGTGGCATAGGTCAAGCCCAAGCAATCAAAGCTGAGAATCGAAGAAGAATAAGAGAGTATGAACGTGCACTAGAAATGCGTAAGCGTAACTGGTACCAACAACTTTCTGTTTATAGCGCTAAAGTTAACAAATACAATATAGATCTAAACGAAAATGATTTAGCTGCACAACGTGGTTATGCTAAAGCACAGTCTAATTTACGTGCTTTAGGTGGTAGAGTTGTAGCTCAGAACGAGCAGAAGTTTAGAGAACTTGTGTCAAAGAAATTAGGCAAACGTAGAGCTAGTGGTCAAACTGGTAGGTCAGTTAGAAGAGGTGAAACTCTTGATATGGCTGAATATTTAGAAGGCACTGGTAGACGAGCTTATGGTGTTTCTATGGCTAGAGAAAAATTTAAAGAAAATGTAGAAAACATTAGAAGAAGACAAGTTAGTGCTCGTAGAGGTTTATTTTCTCAAGTAGCATTTAACCCAGTACCTTCACTAGCACCTAATCCTCCAGAACTAAGAGGCACAGGCATGGTTATGGCAAATGCTTTACTAGGCGCAGCAACTTCTATAGCAGGAGGTTTTGGTGGTAAAGATGTAGGAGCACCTACTGGTGACGACATGTCAGCTTTCAGTACATCGTTTGATACAAACTATGACTTTACTTCAGACATGGGAGGTGTTGGTACTTTCAGTTCTTTCGATATGAATGTAAACGCACTACCTGATTTTAGTTTTACACCTATGGAATTTGATTATAGTTCATACCAATCATTTGGCGCATTTTAAATTATGACAGACTCATTTCAAGGCGGTTCTTTTGAAGCCGAGAGGTCCGAAGATTATGTAGCTCCTTTAATTAATAGCTACAAAGAGATCAACGAGGGCATGAATAATTACTGGTCACAAGAACTAAGTAATTACAAAAACGCAGCACAGGATGCTGGTAAAGATATGATGCTACTAGCCAATATGTCTGGAACCCTCGGGGACTTCTTCAAACAAAAAGAAGAAGAGAAGCGAGAAGAGGACATTGCTAAAGGTTATGAGTGGTATTATGAAAATGGTTTTAGTGACGAAGAAGTCAACGCTTACAGAGAAGCTAAAGCTGGTATTGTAGAAGATGGTATAGCTATAGACGAAGCTGCTGCTTCATGGAGATCTAACGGTGGTGACATCTGGACTTCTGAAGAGTTCAGAAAAATGAACCCAGCTATGAAACAAGGAGCTGTAACAGCTTATGCTAGATCAAGACTTGCAGAATATAATCCTAAAGGTGACCCTAGATTAAAAGGGGCTACAACTTATCAAGAATATAAAGCTGCTGAAGCTCTATATAATAGAGAGTTTTTTAGAAAATTTAAAGGTATAAATCCTGTACTTTTACAAGAAGAAGGTATATACGAAAAACAACGCGACACACAACAAGACGCATACAATGCTTGGACAACAGGTAGAGAAGAAGAAATTGATACACAACGTAAACAGATCGCTCAATCTAACTTTGTTAAGTGTGTAAACTCAAAAGGTGGTGGTAGTTGTTTTATACAATATGTAAATGAACGTGGTCCTTTTGTACAGAATGGTCCAGCCAGAAGAGAAGCAATAGAAATAGCTAAGAATCTAGCTGACAGTGGTCTGATGACAGACAACATGATTAAGGAGATGAAAGCTAAAAATGACAAGAATAAATTTACTAGCTTTGCTGATGGTAAAGAGTATTATTACAGTGATTATTTTGCAGCAGACATTGTTGAAATAGAACAGAAAAAAGCTGACTTTGAAAACGAAAAATACAGACGTGAAAAGACAGGACTAGAGATAACACATAGAAACCAAACAGATGGGTTATTAAAAGAACTAACACCTGAAGATGGTTTTACATTTGAAGAAGGATTTACTCAAGACCAAATAACACAATTTAAAAATCTAAAAGCTAACCAATTAGCTAGTGGTAACTACGACGGTAGAATCGACACTATTCTTAGTGAGATGAGTCTAGATAAAAACCAACTAAAAGCTTCAAAAGAAGAAGCATTAGAATTAGCTAAGAAAGGTTTACTAACTAAAGACAAACTAGCTACTTTCCCTGTACTTGTTGCATCTGATGGTAACTTGCAAAATATTGCTAATACTATTGACGCTGGTAATGGTCAAGGTAAAGAACATAAAACTTTATTAGAAACATTTATTAGTTCTGAACTGAGTGTAGGTAAAGGTACATTTGGTCAAAAACAAGTAGCTAGATGGGCTAAATCAGAATATGTAAAAAAAGTAGAAGCATATACTGGTAAAGTAGACAACCCACATGAGTTAGCTTACCAAGATGTTTTAAATACATTAAACAGTGCTGTAGAAGCTAACAATAAAGGTCAAAGCCATTTCTTACGTGAAGCGCCCGGAAAATGGAGAATAGAAACAAATTTTGGTGATGATTTTGTAAAAGTAAAAACAACCAGTTTAGAAGATTTCCAAGAATATAGAGAAGAAATTAAAACTATACCTAATGCTGTAAGTACAACACCAATGTTTAAACCTACATTTTTAGAAAGTTTTAATGAAACATTTGGTAGTTCTGCCGGTACTATTCCACAAAAAGCACATACTATTGCTGAAATACATAATGCTATGTATCCTAATGATAGAATAGATGCTTTTGAAGTTATACAAAGACAACGTGAACTTGTTAACTTAGAACGTTTGACAGAACCAGCATTCTTAAAAGACTACAGAGATCTTGACCCTGAAGAAATAAAGAAGTACGAACAATATAAAACACCTAACACAAACGTACGTGTTAACGCAACCTCTGGTAAAGAAAATGTAAATCTTATACCATTAGACCAAGGAGGATTGTTTAAAGAATATGCAGAAGCTAACGGTACATCGTTTGCTGAGTTTGCTGCTGCAATGGAAATATTACCTAAATTGGATTTAGACTTTGGAGTAGGAAATCCTTTTGAACAGCTAGACGATTATGAGTTTCTTGAGTACAATAAAGCATTATTTAAGTATAGTGGTGGTACTAATAAAGAAGCACTAGCTAATACAATAAGAACAGACTTTAAGTAAAATGAACGACGAAGTATTGAATGAGATAGAAAAAGTAGCCCCTATTATTACAGACGAAGCTAAAAAGCTGTTTGCTGAACAAGACGCCGAATTAGGAATCAATCAGCCAACAACTGTAGACCAAGGTCAGGGACAACAAACTACTACAGATCAATCTCAACAGGTTTCTACGGAAACAACACAACAACAAGAATCTACACCTAAAGAAGAACCAAAACCAAAGAAAGAACCTAAGTCAGAATTAGACGCTAAAGTCGAAGATTTTAGAGAACAAACTAGAAAGAATTTTTCTAAAAGTTTTAGTAGTCAATCAGGTAATGCATTAAACCCTCTTAACTGGGCTAATTACCCTGCTGCTGCTGGAGCTGGTTATGTAGATTTTTTAACAGACACTGTAAACCTTATACCGGGAGTAAACTTACCTAAGTTACCTAAGTACGAAAGTGCTAGTTTACAAGGTGTAAGACAAATGGCTTCTATTATTATACCTTCATTAAGTATCAGTGGACTTTTAAAAAGAGGAGGTGCAAGTCTACATGCAAAAACAAAATGGGCATTAGGTGACAAGCGACTTATGAAGTGGTTTGGTAGTGCTGGTATAGATGCAGCTTCTGGTGCAATAGTAGACCAAGTTATAGAGTTTAACGAATTTGAAGATAACGCAACTGGTTCACTAAAGAAGATGTGGCCAACCACCTATGGATGGATACCTGACGACATTGCTACACTTGACAGTGATAGTCCTGATACTAAAAGAATGAAAAATAGAAACGAGGGCATAGGTCTTAGTTTTTTTGGTGATTTTATGTTAGGAGCTACTAAGATAGCTAGAGCTATGAAAGGTGTAGATGATGCAACTAAGTGGGTACCTAAAAACGAAAAAGCAAAAGAGTTTGTAAAAAGAACTTGGGAATATGCTAGTGGTGATGCAAGCGATGAAATAACTGTTAACAACGCTAAACGTGTAAAAGAGTTTAATGACATAGGTAAACGTAATATAAAACTAGCTACAGATGAAGCTGGTAATATTGACCTAGATCAACCACTAAAAGGTGTACATGATATATATGATGACTACGAGGTAGGATTTAGAACAACAGACCCCGGAGGGATTGTAGGCGCGTCAGTTGACGTTGTACGTATTAATAACAATATTGATAGTGTTCATGGTAGAGTAGGTAGCGTATTTTCTGACTCTGCATTAAAAGATGGTCTTAATCTAGATGATGCTGGATTAGGAACTATGAAAGAATTATCTAAAGATTTACAATTAGATATAGAGTGGCACTCACCTACTGGTAGAAAAATAACACATGCAGAAGTAGTTAAGAATGGTGAAGACTTAGCAGCATCTTTATATGATATGGATGTAGACGAGATGAAGCGTGTCATAGACAATTTCTCTGGTGTAGACGTAGATTCAGGAACTAGAGTATTAAACTCTGAGGGTTATGTTGGTGTATTCAATGCTATTAAAAAATACTTTGATGACTACATGAATATGGACTTAGCTCGTGCTCAAGCTTATGTTGGTAAGTCAATGGCTGACCAAGTAACAGATATGGCAGAAGGCGCTAGATTAATGAATGGTACGGCTGCTGTACAACAAGCACAAGAACAAGTTTTAGATCGTTTACAATATCTAATGAATATTAAAGGTCAAACATCTTACGCAAGAGGTAGGGCACTTAATATGATTAACCTTTGGAACCGCATGAAAAAGATGGATTTCAGTAATCATGGTGGTAAGAAAAAGGTTATGGAAAATGCTATGGCTTTTATAAAAGAAAATAGTGAAGAAACAATAGCTAATTTAAAAAATATAACAAAAGAATCTGCTGATACTATCGACACCATACGTCAAATAAATGCAGAGCGACCAGAAATGTTAAAACCATTAATGTTAGCTTATGAATTTACTGACGGTAAAGTAAAGAATATAGCTGAACTAAATACATATTTTAGAAACTCTACTGGTATAATGCGTAAAGCATTTATTGATGTAAACCCTGAGTATGAATCATTATTTATGCAAGGTGTTTGGTCTAACATATACAACTCTACTCTGTCAGCTATTGGTACACCACTAAAAGCTGCTGCGTCTAACTTAGCTTTAATGATAGAAAGACCTATTGCTACATTAGCTGGAGCTATAGCGCAGGGAGATGTAGATGTTATGAGAAGAGCTAGTTACATGTATTTTGGAGGTATAGGTGATACTGTACAAAAATCTTTCGATCACATGAGACTTGTGTTTCGTAAAGCATGGTCAGACCCTAACTCTGTAGGTTATGTAATGAGAGAAGATATTGCAGTTAAGAATGAAGGTCAGATAAAAGCTCTTAGAGCGTTTGCAGAAGCACAAGAAAAATCAGGTAACTTTGGTCCTTCTGGTATTGTTGATAGAATAGAAGCTATGAATGATATAGCTAATCATCCATGGTTACGTTTTAGTGCTAACTCTATGACAGCATTTGACGGATTTACTAGAGCGTTTATTGGAGCTATAGAAACTAGAGGTAAAGTATATGATGATTTAATAAAAAGACAAGGTAAAAAACCATTATCAGCTAGAAGTATTGAAAGAATGAACAAGAAATACTACAAAGAAATGTTTGATGATAATGGAATGATTACAGATAAAGCTGTTGAGTTTGCATCTAAGGAAATAGCTATGAACTTAGACAACCCTGCCGTTGACAGTTTTAATTCTCTTATTAAACGTATTCCATTACTTAGACCATTTTTCATGTTTCCACGTACTGCAACAAACATGATTAAATTTACTGGCTCACATAACCCAATGGGTTTGTTTGTTAAACAAATGAATGAATATGCAGAACCATTTGCTAACCAATCAATAACTAATGTTAGAAAATTATTAGAGCAAAGAGGTGTTACTGGGTTAGCTGATGACAAGTTAGAAATGGCGTATGAAACAATACGTGCAGAATTAAAAGGTAGAAAAGCCATTGGTGCATTTGCTATGTCAGGTGCAGCATTTATGTTTACTTCTGACAGATTACATGGCAATGGTATTTACGATAAAACCAGACAACGTACTAGGCAACAACTTGGTTGGGAACCTAGAAGTTATAAAGGTTGGGATGGTAAATGGTATAGTTATGAAGGTTTAGGAGCTATCAGTGATTGGATTGCAGTTACTGCTGACATTATGGATAACTTTGATGTACCGGGTGCCGATGGAACGTTAGACGAAAGCACCATGGATATTGGTATGCAAAAGATGATGTATGTGATAGCAGCTAACTTAACAAACAAAACATTTTTAGCTGGTATAGAACCATTGTACGACGTACTACAAGGTAACCCAAGTGCAACAGCTCGTTGGACTGCAAGTTTTGGTAGTAGTCTTGTACCGGGTAGTGGACTTAGAAATGAACTATCTAGATTAATGAGTCCCGGAATCAAAGAAGTAGAAAACGAAGTAACACAACTTATTGCTAACAGAAACCCCGGTATGAAAGGAAATCTTCCTGCTGCATACGACTGGGTTGATGGTGGTAAAGTTAAAGAACCAGACAGTTTCTGGACAAGAGCATGGAACGCCTACGCACCTGTATTTAAGGTAAGAGATGGCATATCTCCAGAAAAACAGTTTCTTATAGATGTAGAGTTTGACGGTAGACCACAGTTAAATACTGATGGTAACGGTGTTGAATTAACTGGAGCACAGAGATCAGAAGTTACTAAGTTAATTGGCGAAGATAAAGTCTTTAAAAAAGCCATTACTAAAATTATGAACTCTGCTGATGGTAAAAGATTTAGAACTGCATATAAAAAAGCTACTGAATCTGGTGCAGAAATAGATAGAAAACAATTTATGGTATTGCATCAACGACTACGTGAGGCATTAACAGACGCACAACAGTTTGCTATTGGTCGAATCTCAGATCGTAGTAATGTTGAAGCTAAGCAATATTATAATGCAAAAATAAAAGAAGCCACCCAACTTGGAGACGTAGAAGAAATTTTAAAACTTCAAGATAGAGCAAATCGTTTGTAAAAACAAATGGCAACAACTGAAAATTTTTATACCGGAAATGCATCCACCACATCTTTCGGTTACTCATTCCCAATATTACAGAACTCCGATCTTAAGGTAGAACTTGACGGAGTTATAAAAACTGAAAACACAAGTGGTACTAACAACGACTACTCCATTTCTGGCACAAACGTTGTTTTTAACTCGGCTCCCGGGTCGAGCGTAGATATTCATATTTATAGATTAACAGATGTAGACTCAGCTAAAGCAGTATTTGCTGCTGGTTCGTCTATTAGAGCTGGAGACTTAAATAATAATGTAGATCAAAGTTTATACGCTAACCAAGAACAGCAACAAAAAATTAGAACTGCTGACGTAAGAGATAATGCTGTTACAACTATAAAAATAAAAAATCTTAATGTAACAAGACCTAAGATAGCTAATGATGCTATTGATGGTACAAAGATAGCTGATGATGCAGTTAATTCTGAACATATAGCAGCAGACTCAATAGATGCAGAACATTATGCTCCCGGGTCAGTAGACAATACAGCTCTTGGAGCAGACTCTGTTACAGGTGCAAAAATAGCAGATGACCAAATTAACTCTGAACATTATGCTGCTCAGTCTATAGATACTGAACACATTGCACTTGAAAATATAACAACTTCTTTAATAGCTGGTGATGCTATTGTATCATCTAAACTAGCAGATAATGCTGTAAATTCAGAGCACTATGTGGATGGGTCTATTGACCGTGAACATTTAGCAGCCGATATTGTAGACGGAACAAAAATAGCTGATGATTCTATAGATTCTGAGCACTATGTAGATTTAAGTATAGACACACAGCATATTGGTAATTTACAAGTTACTACAAACAAAATTGCAGATGGTGCAATTACTGATGCAAAAATTCAAGGTGGGTCATTAGATAATAGATATTACACAGAAACTGAACTAGATGCTGGTCAGTTAGATAACAGATATTTTACTGAAACAGAGCTAACTAACGGTGCTTTGGATGGTAGATACTTCACAGAAACAGAAGCTGACGCTAGATACTTTAATATAAGTACTGGAGATACTATCAAAGATGGTGACACATTCCCAGACAACGATACTACGATTGCTACAACCGCAGCTATCAACGACAGGATAATTGACCTTGTTGATGATGTAGGTGGATTTGTACCTATAGCAAATGAAACAAGTTTTCCTACTGCTAACCCAGATGTAAATGGTGGAGCTGGAACTATAGTTTCAGTCAAGGCAGCTTCAACAAACTTAGCTCCAAGTGGAACTACAGTTACAATTGCCAATGGTAGAGGAAGTGGATTAGCAGTTATTATTACTGGCGTATCTGCAACTATACCCTCTGGTTTTGGTTTCTTAGTAGAAACAACAACTACAGATCATACATACGCATTTCACAGGTTATCACCAAAAGCAACAGAGGTTACAACTGTAGCTGGTAAAGCAACAGAAATAGGTAGACTTGGAACTGCTGATGCTGTAGCAGACATGGCACTACTTGGTACAGCAGATGTTGTAGCTGACTTAAATACTTTAGGTACTGCTGACGTTGTAGCTGACATGAACATGCTTGCTACATCTGATGTTATATCTGACATGAACACGCTTGCAGTAACTGATGTTATTAATGACATGGATACTGTTGCTACTAACGTGGCTAACGTAAATAATGTTGGTGGAAGTATTAGTAACGTAAACACAACTGCTGGCTCGATAGCTAACGTAAACACAGTTGCAGGGTCTATAGCAAACGTCAACACTACAGCAGGGTCTATATCTAATGTAAATAGTGTAGCTGGTTCTATAGCCAACGTAAACACAACTGCAAGTAATATTACAGACGTTAATACCTTTGCTAATAGATATCGTATAGCAAGTTCTGACCCTAATACTAATAATGATGAAGGAGATCTTTACTTTAACACAACATCTGATGAGTTAAGAGTATATAATGGTTCTGCTTGGCAAGGTGGTGTAACAGCTACTGGTAACTTGGCTGGTCTAGGTACTAACACATTTACTGGAAACCAGACAATACAAAGTACTCATCCAAAACTATTATTAACTGATACCAACGCAAATTCTGATTTTTCAGTACACGTAAACGATGGTGCTTGGCATGTTAGAGATGAAACAAATAATGCAAATAGAATTGAGATTCAAAGTGACGGAACAGTTGATATTATTGGGAACTTAGATGCTCAAGGCGGTGTTGACGTAACAGGCAACATAACTGTAACTGGTAACGTAGATGGTCGGGACGTAGCTACTGATGGTACTAAGTTAGATGGTATTGCTTCTAGCTCTACAGCTAACCCTAATGCTATAGACAATGTTGTAGAAGATACTACACCGCAACTTGGTGGTGACTTAGATGTACAGTCTAATAAGATTACTACAGCAACCAGTAATGGTAACGTAAAAATAGAACCTAACGGCACAGGTGTAGTAGAAATACGTGGAGCTGGTGGTAACGATGGTACACTACAGCTAAACTGTTCTGCACAGAGTCATGGTATAAAACTAAAATCACCACCTCATAGTGCTGGACAAAGTTATACACTTACATTTCCTAGCAGTATTGTAAATAATGGTGCGTTAAAAACAGACTCTAGTGGTAACTTGAGTTTTGGTTTAATTACTAACGCTAATATAGCTGATGACCAAATAGATTCTGAACATTACGTTGATGGTTCGATAGATACTGCTCATCTTGCAGATGATGCGGTTGACGGTACAAAACTTGCTAACACGTCTGTAAGTGCTGGTAGCTATGGTTCAGCCACAGCAATTCCAGCAATTACTGTAGACGCTCAGGGACGTATTACAGCAGCATCTACAAACGCAGTGAACACAAC
>VTLG01001963.1_pt1 | contig 14926 bp, 18 predicted proteins | sample 4694571 | NCBI WGS metagenome assembly VTLG01 (sample SAMN12604809, study PRJNA352737) | marine metagenome | biome: ENVO:00000447; feature: ENVO:00000209|ENVO:00000569|ENVO:01000036; material: ENVO:00002151; isolation source: viral sequences binned using virsorter ...
CCTACTGCCGAGGAAACTGAAGAAATCGAAATCAGCGTTGATGAAAGAGTTGCAGCTATGGATCTTTCGGATGATGTTAAAGCTCTAACTGGAGGCGAAGGTCTTTCTGAAGAATTTAAGACTAAGGCGGCTACAATTTTTGAAGCAGCTGTAAAGGCGAAGATTCGTTCAGAACTAGAACGTCTAGAGGAAGAGTATGCTGAAGCTTTTGAACAATCCATGTCAGAAGCTAAAGATGAATTGTCTGAAAAAGTTGACAATTATCTCAATTATGTTGTTGAGGAATGGATTAAAAAGAATGAGATGGCTTTAGAGCATAAGCTTAAATCAGAAATAGCTGAAAGTTTTATTTCTGATCTACGTGGTCTTTTTGAGAAACATGATATTACTGTGCCTGATGATCAATTTGATCTTCTTGATGCGGCTGCTTCACGCGCCGATGAAATGGAAGAGAAATTGAATGAGGAGATGTCTAAGAATATTGCGATGACTCAGAAAATTAATGAACTTGAGCAACATGAAATTCTATTAGATGTGGCTTCTGATCTTGCAGATACAGAAGTTGAGAAATTTTCAGAACTGGCAGAAACTGTTGAATACGAAGGTGCCGACGACTATCGTACAAAGTTGGAGACAATCAAGGATTCCTATTTTCCAAAGGCTCAAATTACTGAAGATGTAGAGGCAGCACCAACCGAAGATGATTATGAAGTTGATAGTGATCAAATGGCTGCTTATATGAACGCGATTGGCAAAACTGAAAAGCGAGCCTCGCAGAACTAAGTTTTTTTATAAATATATAAAAAGGGAGAAAAACACAATGTTTCAAACTGAACACCTACAGGAAAAATGGCAGCCCGTACTTCAGCATCCTGACCTCCCCGAGATTAAGGATCCGTACAAACGTGCTGTTACAACTGTAATTTTAGAAAACCAGGAAAAAGCTATGGCAGAGGATAGAGGTTTCCTCTCTGAAGCAGCTCCTGCAACAAACACTTCGGGTGTTGCGAATTGGGATCCGATCCTAATTAGCCTCGTCCGTCGTGCGATGCCTTCCCTTATTGCTTATGATATCTGTGGCGTCCAGCCAATGACTGGTCCTACAGGTCTTATCTTTGCGATGAAGGCTCGCTACCAATCACAGACGGGTACAGAAGCTCTGTTTAATGAGGCTAATACGTTCTTTAGTTCCTCTAATAACATTTCTACAACTGTACAGTCTGGTACACAAGTGCTAAAAGCTATGAGTGCTGCATCTGGTAACATGACGCGAGGAACTGGTATGACTACAGGTTCTGCTGAGCGTCTTGGTGATGCAACAAACAATGCTTTTGCTCAGATGTCATTCAGTATTGAGAAAGCGACTGTGACCGCTCGGTCCAGAGCCCTCAAAGCTGAATACACAATGGAACTCGCTCAGGACTTGAAAGCGATTCATGGTTTGGATGCCGAGACAGAACTAGCAAATATTCTGTCTGCTGAAATCCTAGCTGAAATCAATCGTGAAGTAGTCCGAACCATTTACATCAACTCCAAACAGGGTGCCGCCGTCAATACAACGACAGCTGGTATCTTTGATCTTGATACAGACTCCAACGGTCGTTGGTCTGTTGAGCGTTTCAAAGGTTTGATGTTCTCAATGGAGCGAGATGCTAACACAATCGCGCGTGACACACGCCGTGGTAAAGGTAACATCATGATTTGTTCTGCTGATGTCGCTTCTGCTATGACGATGGCTGGTCTGCTAGATTATCAGTCAGCACTTCAAGATAACTTGAATGTTGATTCCACAGGTAACACGTTCGCCGGTGTCCTAAATGGTCGCCTTAAAGTATACGTTGATCCGTATATGAACATGGGTGTACCTTACACTGGTTCTGGAGCGACAGCTCAACAGTACTATGTTGTTGGTTACAAGGGTACATCACCTTATGACGCTGGCTTGTTCTATTGCCCATACGTTCCATTGCAGATGGTCCGTGCCGTTGGCGAGAATAGCTTCCAGCCGAAGATTGGCTTTAAGACACGATATGGAATGCAGGTTAACCCATTCGCTCAGCTATCTGCTGCGACAAATGGTCCTGGCGCTGCCAATACCAATGTGTACTACCGTCGTGTTCAGGTTAGTAACCTGATGTAAAATTACAAAAAAGTATCCGCCATAATACAATTATAAAGGATATAACTTTTGGGACCCCATCCACCACCACGGATGGGGTCTTTTTACATTTAACACTTCTTACATAATACTCTACCACATTTACTACTAATGGAGGGTTTATTATGGTTCATTTAAAAATAATAAAGGTCATTAAGTATACCGTAATGGCTACGATCTTTTTGGCCGTATACACTTTGATAGTAACATCCTTATGAGGGATATTATTACTGCACTTCTTATATTATTATTAACAACCTTAGCCGCATATTATATAATCAAGTATCATCATGTGATATTTGCCTTTCAGGAGGTGATGACATGAATGATAAGAGTCCTTTAGAGGAAATACAAGATCGCGGCTATTGGGAATCTAGTAATTATAAAGAAAATAAAAAATACAAAAGACCTTCTCCGATACGGTCTATCTATAAAACGATATCGTGGAGAGTAATTGCAACAACTGATACATTTTTCATTTCATGGTTTATTACTGGCTATTTTACATGGGCTACAGCAATTGCTTCTGTGGAAGTATTCACAAAGATGGGTCTCTATTATGTCCATGAAAGAGGATGGGCACGAATACAATTTAAGCGTCCATGGTAATGATAAATAGTAATGTTAAAGAGAAGTGATTACATAGCAGGGGTCACACTTCCGCCCCGTACGGAGAAACAAAATGACAATTGCAACAGAAACAATAATGGATTCTAGTTGGAAGACTATAATCAAAGCTACTTTTACTAGTACTCATTCGGCAGAAAAAATAGTAGATGCTTCAGGCCTAGTTGGTTGGGTATCGGCAGCTTTAAGTAAAGTAAATCTAGCGGCCTGTCAGTGGTCGGCTAGTACACCTATTCAATTGATTTGGACTGGTAGTACTACGGCAGTAACTGCTTTACATTTAAATGGTAATGGTATCTATGGAGGTTCAAATGGGATGCCAGCCATCCCCAATAACGCTACAGGCGGAGCTGATCTTGGTGATTTAGTTCTTACTAGTGGAGCCGCGAGTGTTGGTTCTGTGATAGTAGTATGTCATAAAGTAACAACAGCTGGTGGTAAAGGTTGGACGGCAACAGTAGAATAAACTATGGCTGATACTGGCGGAACAGTAAGCGAGATTACAGTAGGTACCGGGGATGCTCTTTCTCGGCAACCTACTGTATTCGATTATTCGCAACTTAATCAATTTAGATTGTTTATGCCTATATTCCCAACAACAAATTGGTTTGTTACTAGATGTAATATACCAGGTGTTACGATGGGACAAGGTGTACAGGCTACAAGTCTAATTGATATGCCAATTGTAGGAGATAAGCTCACCTATGATGATTTTTATTGCACTTTTATTGTAGATGAACAACTGAAGAATTATATAGAGATGCATGATTGGTTAGTAAACATAGGTTTTCCATCTGCACATTCAGAGTTTAATGCGAAGTCACGGCCGGATCAATTTAAACGGCCTCAGCAAACAATAAAAAATTTAGAACATCAGCTAACACCTGCAGTATTTTCTGATACTGATCGAGATTTATATTGTAATATAGATTTGTTTATTTTAAGTAGTAAAAACAATCCTGTAGTTAAAATACAAATGATAGAAGCTTTTCCTACATCATTAACAAATATAGAATATTCTTCACAAGAAAGTGAAACTTCTTATGCTGAATGTACAGCTACATTTGCTTATTCATACTTCACACTAGAATCAGTAACTTGATAAATAGCTATTGAGAAGGTGGCTAAGACAATTAAATTAAGTTTATCTTCCAACAACATATGTGGAAGTATATTTAGGTACAACAGGTAAGGGTAGATTGAACACTGGCTACCTTCTCCCTATATATTATGGATTTTGAAGAATTACAAAAACAAGTCGATATTGATTTGAAGATTGATGATACCGAATTAGACCTAGAGTCTATTCGGACACCCCAGCTTCATAATAAATATCTTAAATTATATACAAAACATTCTTTGCAGTTGAAGAAGGCAAAGGATGACTATAAAAGTTTGTATAAATTTAAGTGGGAATATTATACAGGCAAGGCAGAGACAGAAGTTTATAAATCAAACCCTTTTGATTTGAAAGTACTCAAAGCAGATGTTGGAATATATTTAGATGCAGATGAGGAGCTGCAAAAACTAGGACAACGACAAGAATATTTGAATGTGGTAGTAGTTTATCTAGAGCGAGTGTTACGAGAAATAAATAATCGTAATTGGAACATTCGCAATACTATAGAATGGAAGAAATTCCTACACGGTGAATGAGGTGTCCGAGGCAATATTAGAAAAGTTTAATGAAGCATATCTCCGAATTAAATGTGAGCCATCTGTTGCCCAAGAGCTATCCCAATTTTTCACATTTGAAGTCCCAGGTGCGAAGTTCATGCCGTCGGTCCGAAAAAGATTATGGGATGGTAAAATCAGATTATATAGTCCTGGTACTGGTAAAATCTATTTGGGATTATTACCGTATGTCAGGAGATTTCTCGCGGAACAAGGCCATAAAATTGTCTATGGTGACGGAATCAAACCCCCTAAGCAGTTGGATAAAAATCTCACCACGAAATTTGTACGGTCTCTTGAAAAGGGATTGCGAGCAAGAGACTATCAAATAGATGCCATACATAACATTTTGGAATCTGATAGAGGTCTTATTCTTTCTCCTACTGGTTCCGGTAAGTCATTTATTATATACGCTCTAGTACGTTATTATATAGAAAAACTGGAAGATAAAAAAATACTTATTGTTGTTCCTACCACAGGTCTTGTTGAGCAGATGTATGGCGACTTCGCAGACTATGGATGGTTCCCCGACGACCACTGCCACAAACTCTATGCAGGATCAGATAAGAATACTTCTAAAGAAGTGGTTATCTCTACGTGGCAATCTATCTACAAATTAGATAAAAAATATTTTAGTCAGTTTGGTGCTGTGTTTGTTGATGAAGCTCACATGGCAAAAGCTAAATCACTCACTGGTATTATGACCAAACTATCAGAATGTAAGTATCGCATTGGAACTACAGGAACACTTGATGGTACAGAAGTCCATCAATTAGTATTAGAAGGATTGTTTGCCAAATGTAAACGAGTTACTACTACTGCAAAATTAATTGAGCAACAACATTTATCTAATCTACATATACGATGTTTAGTTCTCGATCATCCTAGATCAAAACGAACTCGTATGGAATATCAGGAAGAATCTAGTTGGTTAGCTGTAGATTCAGCTCGCAATAAATTTATTACAAATTTAGTCCACGCTCAAGATGGTAATACTTTAGTGTTATGTAGATTTATAGTACAATTAGAATTATTGTATGGCTCGATCAATCGAGATGATGATAGAAAAGTGTTTATGGTATATGGTGGTACTGATACGGAAGATCGCAATAACATAAGAGGTATAGTAGAACAGGAAGAGGACGCTGTGATTGTAGCATCATATGGAGTATTCTCACAGGGTATTAATATTAAGAGATTGCACAATATTGTATTTGGATCTCCATATAAATCTCAGATTAGAGTTCTACAATCTATTGGTCGGGGATTAAGAACTGCGTTAGATAAAAAACATCTACAAGTATTTGACATTGTGGACGATTTGAGTTATAATAATAGAGAGAACTTTACACTCAAACATTTTCACGATAGAATTGTTATCTATAATGAACAAGAGTTTGATTATGACATCGTACCTGTTAAATTAAAACATTGAGCACTATCGCATTAATAACTGGCGGATTCGATCCGTTACATTCAGGACATCTGGCATTAATAAAGAGTGCATCAGAGATGACTCAATTGGTGGCTATAGGTCTGAATAGTGATGACTGGCTGTATAAGAAGAAAGGGTATGTTACTATGCCTTTCTATGAACGTAAAGAAATATTGGAAAGTATTGAAGGGGTACATAAGGTTTTTGGTTTTAGTGATGCGGATGGTACAGCGTGTCGTGCCATACAAAAGACTGCTTGGTTATATAAACGTCCAGTAGAGAAGATTATTTTCTGTAATGGTGGAGACAGAACAGAAGATAATATTCCAGAGATGGGTTTCCAACCACTAGCAGGTCGTCCTGAGGACCCTGATCCCATACTAGAGTTTGCATTTGGTGTAGGTGGTACAGACAAAAAGAATTCATCTAGTGAGCTCGTAAAGACTCAAAGAGATTGGGGATACTGGCACGTCTTGAAAGATGATGGTACTTCTAAGGTAAAAGAATTAGTAGTGTTGCCTGGTAAAGAATTAAGTTATCAGAGACATTTTAAACGATCAGAACTATGGTTAGTTTCTGAAGGAGAGTGTACTATTAGACTGGGTTATGTTTATAGGCATAACTATGCTATAACAAAAGTATTGAGATATCATGATCATCAACATATACCCGTTGGGTCATGGCATAATATTAAAAATCATACTGATAAGGTGTGTAAAATTTTAGAAATACAATATGTGAGCCAGTGTGAGGAGATAGACATTGAAAGAGATAAATAATAGTATGAAAGAATCAATTAATCATCCAGATAGTCCTTTTAAAATTCTTAAATTGATTAATGGTGATGATGTTATTTGTAAAATTTCTGAAGAATACACAGATGCTTTAGTAGTAGAGTATCCTATGGCTATTGTAAAAAATCAGATAATGGAAAATGAAAACAATATAGTAGAACATACTGGACTTCAACGATGGATGAATTATACGCATGACACTACATTTGTAATACCTAAAGAAAGAATTATTTGTTTAGGTAATATGGCTCCAGATGTGACACTATACTATAAGCATGTATGTAAAAGATTGGAGTTTGAAAATAAACAAGAACCATCAAATGAATCTGAAGCGATAGATAAGATGAAAGATAACATAGATCGGTTAGTTCATATAATGAATGAAGATGAACAATCAGAATCTAATATGGATTCATTCACACCAAGAGATAAATCAAAGCTACATTAAACTCTATTCTATCTTGCGCGTGGGCGACATATAGATTATATCATGGATTTTAAATATTGTCAAGAGTAAAATGAAAACAATTATTTGTGATATAGATGGAACTATAGTTGAATACATGGGTGGTGGCCATACAGCTATAATAGAAAATGAACACCAGATATTACCAGGAGTAAGAGAGAGGTTTAGGTCATGGGAAGCACAAGGCCATCGTATCATTCTTATTACAGGTAGACGAGAATCAGTTAGAGAAAGAACAGAATCAGAACTCCGCCGATTGGGTATACCATTTGATATACTTTTGATGGGGTACGCTGATAGTGGTAGAGTATTAATAAATGATATTGGTTTTCGAGTAAAAGCTCATGCTGTAAATGTGACTAGAGATGCTGGATGGAATGAGGTAGATTGGAGTGAAGTTGACTTAAATTAAAGCTTGACAAACTACCTTAATTAGTATATAATTATAGATGTCTTAAACATATAAAAGAAGGCATTTGATTTATGAAGAAGTATATATATTTGGCAGGACCTATTGCAGGTTGTACGTTTGAAGAAGCTACGGAATGGCGCGATTATGTTGTTTCAATGCTCCCACACGGAATTGTTGGTATCTCTCCTTTAAGATGTGAACCTTTGAAAGAAGGTATGACATACACAGAGGACGGTGCTTCACCGAAGATGTGGACAGATCCTCGTGCAATTGCAACAAAGAATTGGTTAGATACAGAATCGTGTGATTTAATCTTGGCTTATCTCCCAAAAGAGTTAAACGAAAGACGACCTTCATACGGCACTACTATTGAAATTGGATGGGCTATTGGTTTGAGAAAACCCTTGATAGTTGTATCTGATGACAAGTATTTAACAGATCATCCACTCATTAAACATAATGCTTCATGGCGTCTAGATAATTTGGAAGATGCGTGTGAAGTTATTATTGGTTTGTTTAGTGATTATGTGGGATCCATTCTACATTAGGTCCTCCGTAAGGAGAGCCCCATGGCAACTGATAAGAAAAAGAAAGTACATTATGTAAATAATAAAGAATTTTTAGAAGCGATTGTTGAAAGAAAAAAATTATTAAAAGAGGCCGAGGAAACCGATAGTCTTCCACCTCAAGTTACTAATTATTTAGGAGAGTGTATTTTAAAGATTGCTAACCATCTTTCCTATCGACCTAATTTTATTAACTATACCTATAGAGATGAAATGATTTCTGATGGTATAGAGAATAGCCTTCAGTATATTGATAACTTTGATCCTGAAAAATCAAAGAACCCTTTTGCTTATTTTACGCAGATAATTTATTTTGCTTTTATTCGTAGAATTACAAAAGAAAAGAAACAACAAAAGATTAAAGACAGAATACTAAAGAGGTCTAATATACAAGATATGATTACGGTTCAAGATCATGATGATGAAGCTGCATATCAAGCTCAATATATAGAATTTTTAGATAAGTATTCTTTTGCTGATGATGAAGAAGATAAAAAGAAGAAGAAGGAATGATATTAAAAAATTTATATTGGGAATTTCATAATGCTATTCCTTCTATGCTATGTAAAAAGATTATCGACATAGGAACAAAACAAACTGAACAGTATAAGACTACAGGATTTGAGAAAGCTAAGACTGGTGGTGGTGCTGGACATAGCAAGAAAGGTATACCGGGTCATCGAAAATCTAAGGTATGTTGGATACAAGAACAGTGGTTGTTTAATACCATATTACCATATGTAGATGAAGCTAATAAATCGGCCGGATGGAATTGGGTATGGGATCAATGTGAGTCTGCTCAATTTACTCAGTATGAAGTCGGTGGATATTATAACTGGCATTATGATGGACAGTCAGATGTAAATGGTATGTATAAACAGAATAAAAAGGAAAAAATATCATCGAACTGGTTGGGTAAGGTTAGAAAGTTGAGTGTTACACTTACATTGAATGATGATTATGAAGGTGGTGAATTTGAAATTTTATCTGATCCTTACCATGATAGAAAATCAGATGTAATGACTCAAGAGATTCGTACACCAGATATAAAATCACCAGGTTCTCTGGTGGTGTTTCCTGGATTTCTATATCATAGAGTGGCTCCTGTAACTAAAGGTGTGAGACATTCTATAGTATTGTGGTGTTTAGGACCACCTTTTGTATGAAGATAGCATTAATAACAGACACACATTTTGGAGGTAAAAATGATAATCTTTCCTTTGCGGCCTTCCAAGCCCGGTTCTACGAAGGAACTTTTTTCCCAATACTTGATCGGGAAGCAATTACAACGGTGGTTCATCTGGGCGATACTTTTGATCGGCGGAAGTACACTAATTATAACACTCTTAAATTAGCCAAGGAGATGTTCTTTACTCCTATCTATGAGAGAGGTATTGAACTTCATGCATTGCTTGGTAATCATGATTGTTATTTTAAATCAACTAATGATGTAAACTCTATGTCACTCACCTGCGGTGAGTATCCCATACATCTGTATAAAGATACACCAGAGGTGATAAACTTTGATGGTTTAGATATTCTGATGACTCCATGGATTGCACCAGACAAACACGCAGAGTCATTAAGAATTATATCTAGAGCTAAAGCTGATTTTCTTATGGGACATTTACCATTACAAGGTGCAGAGATGTTAGATAACGTCTACTGTGATGATGGTATAGAACGTAAACACTTTAAACGATTTGAGCGTGTGTTTTCTGGACACTTTCATAAACAACAAGACGACGGACACATTCGTTATCTAGGTGCACCGTATGAGATTACATGGAACGATTATGATAGTAAGAAGGGATTTCATATTCTTGATACAGAAACAAGAGAGGTAGAATTTTATCAGAATCCTCATCGTCTGTTTAAAAAAATATTTTATGATGACGGTCATAGCTGTGATGATATGATGAATATGGATCTGTCTGAATATGAAAACTGTTATATAAAGATATTTGTAGTTCAGAAAAATGATTTCTATATGTTTGACAGATTTGTAGATAGATGTTATAATGAAGGTAACTTTTTTGAATTAAAGATTGTAGAAGATTTCTCTGATTTAGATCCAGATTCTATTACTGATGAAGTGGTAGAGGTGGGTGAAGATACGATGGCATTGTTAGATAGATATGTAGAAGAAATCGATAGTGAAGCTATAAACAAAAGTAAATTGAAAAGACTATTAAAGAATTTGTATGTAGAGGCTAGTGAAGTTGAATGAATTGTACCATAATACAGAACACCATAAAGTATTATATTCCAGAGGTAAGAATGATGAGTGTTATACTCCTGATTATGGAGTGGAACCTATACTCAAGTATATACCAGAAGGTAAGATTGTGTGGTGTCCGTTTGATAAAGAAGATAGTGAATTTGTTAAACAGATAAGAGAGCCTATAGTATATTCTCATATAGATAACGGACAAGATTTCTTTGAGTATGAACCAGATGAATGGGATATAATCATATCAAATCCTCCATATACAAATAAAAGAAAATATTTTGAAAGAGCCATATCATTTAATAAACCATTTGCTTTAATAATGGCAATTACTTGGTTAAATGATATGGCTCCTAAACGATTATTTGCTGGTAAAGATTTACAATTATTAATGTTTGATAAACGTATGTGGTTTATTATGGCCAGTGGAGTAAGGAATTGTCATCCGACATTTAGTAGTGCTTATTTTTGTTGGAACTTTTTACCTAAACAATTAATTATAGAAGAATTGATAAGAGAAAAGTTTAATACGTTGGAGAAGATGTTTGAATGATAAAATTTAATTCAGTAATATGGAAAAACTTTCTGTCTACAGGTAACACTCCCATAGAAATATCTTTAAATAATTCACCATCTACTCTTATCATTGGTGATAATGGTAGTGGTAAATCTACTGTGCTTGATGCATTGACGTTTGGACTTTTTGGTAAGCCTTTCAGACGTATTAAGAAAGATCAGTTAGTGAATAGTGTCAATGGTAGAGAATGTACTGTAGAAATTTATTTTGATATAGGTAAGCGAAAGTATCTTGTCATTAGAGGTATTAAGCCAACTCGGTTTGAAATTTATATGGATGGTAAATTGATTAATCAAGATGCATCGTCTAGAGATTATCAGAAACTATTAGAGAATAATATACTGAAGTTGAACCATCGGTCATTTACACAGGTGGTTATACTAGGGTCGTCATCTTTTATTCCTTTTATGCAATTGACTGCGGCCGCTCGTCGTGAGGTGGTGGAAGAAATATTAGACATCAAAGTTTTTTCGTTGATGAATTATATATTGAAAAGTAGAATAAAAGATAACAAAGAAAGCTCACGGGATATCAAATATGAAAATGATATGTTGGAGCATAAGGTAACACTACAAGAGAATAAAATATCAGAAGCAAAAGAATCTAGTAATATATCTATTAAAGTATTAGAAAAGAAGATGAAGAAAAATGCTGATGATATGAAGAAGTTGGAAAAAGAAGTTGTAGCATTAAAGGATTTAGTGACAGAGTGGGAGACAGATATTTTACCTAAACATCAAAAGGTAGATGAAGATAGATCAGAGTTGAATAGAATTAAATATAGAATGGAACATAAATCTTTAAAGGCTGAACAGGAGATTAAATTTTTCAAGGATAATGATAACTGTCCAACGTGTGAGCAACATATAGATGAGGAATTTAAACATAAGGCTATAGAAGAACGAACAGATAAGATGGTAGTTGGTGCCTGTGCTATGGTTAGCTTAGATGCACAATTGACAGAAATGGATGCTCGTATTAAGTTATATGAGAATATAGCAAAAGATAAACGAGATCACGAAGTAAATATAGCCAAGAAAAATACGTCAGTAGATTCTATTATAAATTTTAATGAAGATGTATCAAGGCAGATAAATGACATACAGACGGCAGGCACTTTACTTGCGGAAGATAAAACACGGTTACAGGAGTACCGTGAAGATGCAAAACGGATTAAGAAAGAGAGAGAGAAAATCCAAGATAGAGCTAACTACCTCAACATTGCGAAGCAGTTGCTTCAGGACTCAGGAATTAAAACCAAGATCATTAAGAAGTATCTACCTATCATGAACAAGCTGGTGAACAGCTATTTGAATCAGTTAGAGTTTCAAGTTAAGTTTGAACTAGACGAACAGTTTAATGAGAAGATTAAGTCACGTTACAGAGATGAGTTTGCTTATGCAAACTTTAGTGAAGGTGAGAAGATGCGAATAGACTTGGCTCTGTTGTTTACATGGAGACAGATAGCTAAGATGAAGAATAGTACTAATACTAATCTATTAATACTTGATGAGATATTTGATAGTAGTTTAGATATGAATGGAACAGATGAGTTCTTAAAGATATTAAGTACTTTAAGTAACGAGAATATATTTCTAATCAGTCATAAGTCAGATTTGAATGTAGATAAATTTGATAGTCTGATTAGATTTGAAAAGGTACAGAACTTTACAAAGGTAACAACATAATGTTTTCATACATGGGTGGTAAATCACTTCATGCTTCATGGATCAGTCCCTACATTCCTTCAAATATTAAAACATATGTAGAGGTATTTGGTGGGGCTATGTGGATCTATTGGGAATCAAATAAGGTTCCAGTAGAGACTAATGTATATAATGATTTCAATAGACATCTAGTGAATGTTTATGCTTGTGGGTCGAGTGATCCTGCGCGTTTTAAAGAGATACTTGAAACTTATTATGATGATATGCATAACCCAGAACTCTTTATAGAGTATCGCGATGAAGTTTTTGGAATCTATGGGACTGATTTTATTATACCAGATTTTTCTTTAGCATCTAAGTATATGTTGCTTCAGTTACAGACATATGTTGGTGGGAATAACTTAACGAAAGATAGTAAGATATACATAGAAACCAAACATAAACCAAAGTTTCATATCTTTACAGAGAAATTTGGTGCTAGAAAGTACTTGAAGAAGCTTGAACGATTAACCGTTGAGAATTTAGATTGTCGAGAGGTGATCAATAAATATGATAGTGAGAATACATTTTTTTATATAGACCCACCTTACTATGACTTGGGTGAGAAGTATTATACTGAAGCTTCTTTTACCCATGATGATCATGTAGAACTTTTGGAGTTGATGAAACAAACTAAAGGTCGGTGGGCTTTGTCATACTATCCTTTTGATCTTTTGGAGAAGATATTACCTAGAGATCAATATGCATGGCATGAAGAAAAAACGTATAGTAATAACTCGCCGTCAGAGGAGCGAGGTAAAGTGGAGAGAACAGAATTGTTAATAATGAATTATAAAACGGGGTTGTCATTTTTATGAAACTAGTAGAAGAAACAAATGTAATATTGAGACAGAAGTGTGATCCTTTTGATTTTGAAAATCCGATTATGGATCCTTATGAACTATCTGAGGGATTACAAAAGATCCGTAAAGATGGAGCTGGAGTTGGATTAGCTGCACCGCAAGTGGGTATTAATACTCAAGCACTTGTGATTGGTATGGGTAATTTTGAAACAGAAGGAGTTGAAGATTTCAATCAAGTCTTTTTTAATCCTACTATACTTTCAATATCAGATGAACAAATATATATGATAGAAGGATGTTTGAGTTATCCTGGTTTGTTTGTTAAAATAAAACGTCCTAAGAGTATAGTGATGGAGTGGTGGACAGAAGAAGATACTAGATGTGAAGAAACCTTTGATGGTATGACATCTAGAATATTGCAGCATGAAGTAGATCATTTGAATGGTATTACTTTTCAAAAACGAGCTCAAAGATTTCATGTTGATAAGGCTAAAAAAGATAAGAAAATGGTAGAAAGATACAGAAAGAGACAGAATAATGACACTATTTCTACATAATATTACTTGACAATGAGCCAGAACTATAGTATAATAATAGATATGATTACGCAATTTATAGCAAAAAGAATTTTGCCAGAAGGAACTCCTGTGTTTGGTAATATGACAGATATCGAGCTTCTTTCTATAGTATCCTGGGCCCAGCGATGGGATGGTAAGAAAGTATATGATACTGCATTTTCTCAAGTGTTTCCCGAGAGACAGATTAAGGAGGCTAAACTCACATATGATATGTGGGTAACAGCAGAGAATCCTAAACTTCCTATGATTGTGCGAGAGGAATTGATAAGGGCTTTTCGTATTCATATGATTAGTGGTCGTATGGATGTGTTAAGATTAGGAGCATGGGCTCAACTACAATGTAAACGTATTATGTGGGTTGGTTTAGCCATTTGTTTTCTGATTCTAGTGACGTAGATGTATAAATAGTAGTGAAGGATGCCTTAGGGGTCTTTCAAATTAAACCTTGCTTGATATATAAAGGAGGTACCAAAAATGGTAACTAGTAGAGCAATCGCAAACATATTTGATCATTTCGATCATAATCTTTTAACCCCCTACGCTGTTGGTTTCGACCGTGTCTTTGACAGGTTGAATAACTATGTGGTTCATCAGAATCATATGACCCCAACAGGGTTCCCACCTTACAACATCCGTAAAGAAGGTGACTATAACTATGTCATAGAGATGGCATTGGCCGGTATGTCTAAGGACGATCTGGAAGTTGAAGTTGCTGACGGCAATCTTTCTGTCCGTAGTGTAGAGAAGAAAGAGGATGAAGGTGGAGAACTTTTACACCACGGTATTTCACATCGTAAGTTTAGTCGTAGTTGGACTATCGCTGATGATGTGGTTGTACAGGACGCTAAGATGGAGAACGGTATGCTGTTGATTCATCTTGAGCACGTGGTTCCAGAAGAA
>VTLG01003737.1_pt1 | contig 14926 bp, 6 predicted proteins | sample 4694571 | NCBI WGS metagenome assembly VTLG01 (sample SAMN12604809, study PRJNA352737) | marine metagenome | biome: ENVO:00000447; feature: ENVO:00000209|ENVO:00000569|ENVO:01000036; material: ENVO:00002151; isolation source: viral sequences binned using virsorter ...
CCGTAAACACACTGGCAACGAACGTGATATCTGAGTTACCTGATTTCTTAACCATAGGTAATTCCACGTAATTCATAGTTATTATAAATCCTGACCATACTACAACGCCAAGTCTGACGAATGTTCCGAGGATCTGGATTTGATGTTCTTGATCCTCTGCAGCATCTTTCAGCTTTCCGAGGAGTCCTTTTTCTTTTTCTGGCGGTTTTCCTTCCATTTATCGACTTTTTTCTGTAGAAACTTTTGTATTTGTTTTTTAAGTTTATCAAATAAAGGTGTAGCTAGAGTGGTAGTTGCTACAGCTGCAACAGCTGCATAGGTAGCGGTGGCTACTACTTCTGCACTGGGTAAAGGTATGTCAATATCTACAACAGGTATTGTATAATCACGTTGTTCAGTTTTAGCTTCCTCTTTCTCTTCTTTCTCTTCAGGAGGTTCTTCTAGTTTCACTCCTTTAGGAGCTTTTAGACCACTAGGAGGGATGACAATAGGCGGGAATACTGGCATCTCTCCTTCTGGGGGTTCAAAAGGTATATCAGGTAAGGGTGGTATCTCTGGGAAGTCTCTTGAATCAGGAAACCTCATGGATGGAAGTTTCATTATTATCTAATTAATAATTTGGTTGATGAAATAGCTAGACCAGCTTCTACACTTGGAATATCTGCGGCAGTACTTAGTGCTCCTGTTGCTGTTACAAAGTATTTTTGACCTGCAGTTAAACTTGATTGAGTAGTTGTATTTCCAACGACATTAACTGTGGCAGTTGCACTATTTGAATAAGCAGCATCAGCAAAACCTATAAAATTCTCAGTAGTCATATTTGTTGTTTGAGTTGCACTTTTTAAATTCCACCATCTAGGCCAAGTATTATTACCAGAATCAACTCCTACCCAAACTACATTTTTCGTTTTACTGTCATAAACGGCATCAGATACAAAATTGTTAGAGCCAATAACATTTGTATTTCCGTTAGTTAATGCACTAGAAATAGTCCCTGCTGAAGGGTTCGTACTACTAGTATCAATTGTAAAAGCTTTGGCTTTATAACTGTCATTTTTATCCGAAAAAATAACAATTATTTTCTCTAAAGTTTCATCATAAACAGCCGTTGTTCCATGTGCAGTATCGCTTCCACTTGTTAATGCAGTTTCAGAAGATACTGATACACCTGTATCGCTAGTCGTGACAACTCTTGCATAGATAAATGAATCACCATTTTTTTTATAAATAAGAATATCTTTACCTGTGTTAGTGTCATGTACAAAACCAGCTTGTGTACCTGCGATTCTGTCAGATGTTCCTCCAGCAACTACTTGATCATCACCTGCTCTAGCTAAAGAAGTACTAGCAACAGTTAAAGTTACAACTTTCGTTGCATCCCCATGATCCATCTTTGTTGCTATATACAATTTATCTGTTCTGTCTGGATCATATAAAAGACCAGCAACACTTCTCATATATACTTCGTTATCTGAAGTATCTCCTGAAAGTTCTAGAGAAGTTGTTTTAGTTGCACTAGCACCATCAGAGGCAATTGTTATAATAGTTGCATATGCTTTACTGTCAGAATAACTCCTAAAAACAAGTATTGGTTTATTAATTCCTTTATGAAAAATTAAATGAGGATTTTGACATTGATTACCATCAATTGTTAAAGACCATTTTTGTTCTATAACATTTTTATTTGAATTTGTATAACCATATCCTTTAGCTACTTGAGTAGAGTCTGTTTGTAAAGTATTAAATACAACAAATTGTTCTTTAGTTGAGTCAAAGCACATAGTTGGTGAATGTCCTGATTGAACAGTAAGTACTCCACCTGTATCAGAATACGTTAGATCGACTTCCCCTGAAGTTGTTCTTCTTCCCAATCTAAAATAGACGTTGCTACTCTGACACCACAAAAATCCAAAATTATCATTTACTGGGTCATGTGCTATTGCCATTCCATTGCTTGCTGTACTGGTATTTATTGACTGACCATCAATTGCACTTAAACCCGTGGCTGCTACACCTGCTGGGGTTTGTGGAGTAATAGTTGCTACAACTTGTTTAAATGTCCCATCTGTATGAACTATGCAAGGTTTATTAGCAGCAATAGCTCCTGAAGCTGTACCTGTTATTTGTGGAGCAGCCGATATGGTTGTCCAACTAGCAGCCGCACTAGCACCACCAGATGTAAGGACTTGTCCAGATGAGCCGTAGTTAGCTCCAGCAATTCCTAATTGACCAGCAGATCCAACTCTAAAACGCTCAAGGTCATTAGTGCTAAGTAGAAGTGGTGTATTTTCTCTATTATGTAAGTAGGCATGACCACCATCATTACCAATAACTAATCCATTTAACGGACCAACGCCAGATGTATTATTACCAAGTGACAGAAAACATTGAGTGCCTCCACTAGACATCTGGAGCATATATGTACTACTAGCAGTAGTTTGAGGAGTCATATTGACCCCTATCATTCCGCTGGTATCAACCCTGACTCTCTCCGTACCTTCAAGAGTTACTTTTACATGACCATCTGATCCTGTATCGACTGCTTCTACTGAGGTATTACCTTCAATTACTTTATCTGCGTCTGGGATGGTTACGTCAGCCCACGTTAACCCACCAGTATTACCTGATTGTTTGCTAAGGAACTGTCCATTAGTTCCAGCGTTACTTATTTGTAGCCTTGCTTCATCTACAGCCTCATCAGCTATCTTAGCTTGGCTGGCAGCATCATCTTTGACACCGCCTGTACTTATTTTTGTTAATGCCATAATTTTTTAATACATGTATTGAGGAGTAATTATCATTTTTGTAGAACTTATAGCATAACCAGCTTTGATACTAGGATTACCTTCTGTAGACGATACTGTACCAGTATCAGTTATATAATATGTAGTCATTGGAGATAAACTACTTTGAGTTGTAGTGTTTCCAACTATTTTAATTTTTGCTGTTTGACCATTTGTATAATTACCAGCAGAAAATCCTAGAAAATTAGTTACTGATGGCGTTACGTTTTTAGAAGTATGTGCATATTGTCTAGCAGTTGAATTAACTTGATAAGCATTAGAACTTGGTATAGTCGTAACTATTGTTCCATTACCAACAGCAGCAAGAGTTATTTTATCAGAATTATGAGAGACAATACTATTTGTTCTATGACTAGAATCACTAGGATAACTTAATTCAGTTCCATTTGAATTTGTCTCAATTCTAAATAAATCAACTCTGCCGTCAGTAGTATTATTGGCAAGACAGTAAAACTCTCCTAATTCACGTTGATATACCAAAGACAGCCAGTTGATAACTGCTGATCCTCCTGATTCAAATTGGACTGGATCATAATCACTCAAATCGTAATTTGATTGGAAATTAATCTTACGAATTTTTGTATGATTATTATTATCATTAAATGCAACTGCTATGTTTTGATGTTCGCTGTCATAAGCAAGAGAGCATATTGTAGTTGACATGCTTGCAGCGGCAAGTGGACCACCATTGTCTTTAAAAGTTGGAGCAGCATTATTGGAACCACGAGTATAGCTATCCATCCATAGGTATGGGGAGCCACTATAAGTCTCATCTACATAAGCTACGACATAAGCATCTCTTAAAGGACAGTAAATTATATTAGTCGATCTGAATACCTGACTTATGTCATTCTTCTTATTAAGTTCATTTCTGTTTGCTCCAATAGTTACAGTATTACCACTAATACTAAAGTCATATAAATAGGTATCGTCTCCTGTTGATTTTCTCCCAAATACAAGTCCTCCTGTCATTGGACCTGCTGCTCCATATCTAGAATTACCACAAGCAAGTGCAAAAGTAGTGCCAAAACTGTTCGAACCGCCCAAACTCCTAGTAGCTTGTGATCCTTCAGTTAAACTATTACCACTTACACTTATAGCCCTCATACTTAAGTCAGAACCGTTTTTATAAGCAAGTGCAAGACATCCACTCTTTGCACAATAATCAATAAGAGGAAAATCATTTCCACTATCAGTTCCGTTTCCTGTATTTAATATTGTTCCAAATGATATAGATGTTCCACTTATTGTTCCTACAACAACTTTTATTCCATCCTTTTCCCAACAAATAGCAAATGTAGTATCACTTATTCTACACGAATCAAACTCCCATTGAGATACGGAATTAGATGCTCCACCTCTAGCATCAACAGAAGAACCTACAGAATCAGAAACTGAGGTTAAAGTTACTTTGCTAACTGTTCCAGATACATTAAAAAAGACAGCATCATCAGTAGCAAGTGTTCCACTCGCAACTGCTTCTACTTCTGGAGCAGCAGATACGTTAGCCCAAGTTAAACCACCTGTATTACCAGACTGAGCTTGTAGGAATTGACCGTTAGTAGGTGAGTTAGAAACCTTTAAGTTATCCTCATCAACTACATTACTAGCTATAGTTTGTGCTCCATCAGCAGAAGATGTTACTTCACCACTATGGTTAGGGTGTGTGTAACTAGGTGGTACTTGCCATGAAGACGTTCCATCTCCATCTGTTCTTAAGAACTTAGTAGTACCTGATTCGCCTGTTGATTTAACATCAGTACCTTCAGATGCACCATCAGACCACTCCATTCCATTGGATGTGTACTTAAGGTATTTACCTGTAGCTGGTGCGTTGTGTACGTCTAACTTAACTTCAGCAATTGTATCATCTGTTATCTTAGCATTAGTAACTGCATTAGCAGCAATCTTAGCAGTCGTAACTCCTAAATTCTGTATTTTAGCTGTAGATACTGTATTATCACTTGGAGTACCTATACTTACTGACGATCCTTGCGTGACGATAAAGTAATCACTACCAGAAGCAGGGGCGGCAGAGAAAATGATATCATTGCCAGAAATTGCAAATCCCTCAGAAGGTTGTGATGATCCAGCATCAGGCTTTTGAATGACTCCATTGATACTAACTATTAACTGTTGAGCCATAGTAGGTGCATTAGACAGAGTAAATCTGTATGCACTACCGTTAAATGTTGCACTACCACCACCAGTACCAGAGGAACTAGAGATTGTATTAATAAAGAAGTTACCAACAGAAGCTACATCATCCCATGTGGATGTTGTACCATTGTACACCTTCATCTTATTAGCACCAGTGTCGAAGTAAAGATCACCAGCATCATTATTAGATCCCGGTGCTGAACCAGCTACACGGTATCTAGCGTTGAAGTCGTTGATATCATCACTTAACTGTTTAACATCTGATTCAGCAGCTAATAGCTTATGATAAGTATATGTATTACCTGAACCTGTTGATGTAACTAATAAACCAACTCCACTAGCTAAAGTCTCTCCGTTAAGAGAACTAGGGAAGCTGTTAATTGTTACAGTAGCAGGTGTACCATCTGTTGTACGACCTGTAGTAGATACTCCAGAACCATTAACTACGATCCCAGCTGCATCAGAGATACTGATTATAACTCCGTTAGCTGGTTGACTAGCAGTAGCAGGGAAAGCTACCTCTGTTGCAATAGTAGTAAATCCACCAACTGTTCCTAACTGAGCAGCTACGTGATTAGCAACTACTTTTGAAGAAGGTATTTCTGTATCACTAGTTGTAGTAAGTGCTCCATCTCCAGACGCTCTAAAAGATTTATTATCAAGTAGATTTAACTCATCTGTAGTCGCTGTAAGAGCTGTAGAACCTGCTAATATAGAAGCAGTACCTGATTGCATACCAGCAAGTGTGGTAAGTTCAGCATCAGCTATTTTAGCTGTTGTTATAGCGTTGTCTGGGATCTTAGCTGTAGTAACATTATCATCTGCAATTTTAGCAGTAGTAACATTAGAGTCAGCTATTTTAGCTGTAGTAACATTTGCGTCTGTTATCTTAGCAGTAGTAACTGCATTGTCAGCTAATTTAGCAGTAGTTATATTAGCATCAGTTATTTTAGAAGTTGTGACAGCATTATCTGCTATCTTAGCAGTAGTGACATTAGAATCAGCTATCTTAACTGTAGTCACGTTAGCATCAGTAATCTTAGCTGTTGTAACAGCATTTGAGGCTAGATCTGCAGCTACTATTGTAGCATCTGCAATTTTAGCAGATGTTATTTGACTATCAGCAATGTGGGCAGTATCTATAGACCCATCTACATAATGTTCAGAATTTATACTGTCATCTGCTATTTTAGTTCCGTTAACTGCATCAGCTGCAATCTTTGCTGTAGTAACATTACTATCTGCTATCTTAGCAGTTGTTATGTTAGCATCAGCTATCTTAGCTGTAGTTACATTTGCATCTAATATTTTAGCAGTAGTAATCTGTGCATCAGCTATATGTGCAGTATCTATACTACCATCAGTATAATGCTCAGAATTTATAGCATTATCAGCTATTTTATCTCCATTAACTGCATCACCTGCAATCATAGATGTAGCAACTTGACCTGTACTAGCAGTTGTTATTACAGTACCTGTTTCATTAGGTAGAGTAATAGTTCTATCAGCAGTAGGATCTACTACTGTTAATGTTGTTTCATGTGCATTATCTGTTGCACCTTCAAATTTAACTACGACATCCTCACCTAAATTGAGGTCTCCTGTCATAGTACCACCAAGATTACTTAAGTATCTTTCTGATACTTCTTGGACAGCATATAAGTTTTGGGTGAAGTTATCATTCAAGTCCTCAGACTTAATTGCTGAACCTGCATAAAAGGTAGCGGCTAGGGTGGCTGAATCAGTCTCTCTGAATATTTTAATTTTCACTCCACTTGCAGGAGCTGTCGGCGTATTAGCCGTCGTATTGTTAACAAATTGTATTTTTGTAGCAGTCAAAAAACGGAAGTTGGTGGTAGCAGTTCCGTCTAATGATGCTTTTATTTCTGATTGTTTTAGGTAAGGGAACGTGAAATCATAATCAGTTTTCGTTCCGTTACCTGTAAATGAGTCTTGTGTAACAGCCATAGTAGTCGTTATTTAGCCATTTGTAATAGTTTTCTAGTTTCTAATTCTTTTTTCTGTAAGTCTGATGCTTCTTGAACATTACCTTGATTCATCTCAAAGTCAACTTTCTGTTGCTGTATAATAGTATTCTGGATGTCTTTATTCATCTCTAAGAATTCTCTTTCAGCTATAAGTTGAGCTTCTTTAACTATTGCATCTATTTTAGTAAAGATAGGTAACTTTTGAGTTTTAAGTTTAATCAAATCATTATCTAAATCACCACCCTGTACTCTGTGAGAGCGTAATAATCCAGTCTGTCTATTTAATTCCTTATCATTCATCAAAGGTATCAACTTTTTATATAACTGCATTTCACCTATACGTTGATAGATAAAGTCTCTTTGAGCTTCAGTATATTCATATGATCCAGTTGAATCCATCTTTAATCTACCAAGACCATCCCAGCCAGTAGTAAGTAACCACTGTCTCCATGGCTCATTAGTACCGCTAATTTTGATAGGACTAAAAGCATTAAAGAATCTAAGTACTGGATTCTGTATATCATTAAGAGGTTCTCCTGTCCAGAAATCTCTTTGTTCTGGTAAGAAACTAGAAGCTATAGGTATTTTATTAGCAACATACTTAGGGATACTGGATTCAATATCTTTTTGTGTAGTTGTAATAGCATTACTTGCAACGCCTAAAGCACCTGATTGAGGTATTATAGCTCTAGTAGCGTTAGCTATGATAGAGTTAAACCTTGATAAGTTACCACTCTGAGCTGCTATAAGAGGCTCTAAACTGGTTAAAGGTGTTTCATTAAGGAATGTAGCTGATATAGTCCACATAACCTTTGCCATAGCATCTTCCATAAATGGTTGATCTAGATCTCTAGCGTAGTATGCAAGGTCTCCAAGTATACTTAATACAGGGTCTACACCTACTATACCTTTATAAGATATCCATCTACCACCTATATTAATACTTTTAGGTTGGAATCCTAACTGATCCCTTTCTTTAGCTCTACGTGCTTTATTGTAGTGACCATTACCTGTTATGTTCCCAGCCATAGCATAGTCCCATAAAGATTTAGTCAATAGACCACTAAAAGCTAATCTACCAGTATATTCTGCTCTTAAATTCTGGAATAATACTTTTGCATTAGGAGTAGTAGCCATGTCTATTCCATGCTCTGCTAATGCTTTAGCTATATCATCATCAGTTCTAGCCCAAAGAGTCTTACTATACTTATTAATTCCGGGTATAGCACTAATAGGAGTCCATGATAGGGCATTCCTTACATAGTTACTACCAGTTCTAGGGAACATAAGGAGGAACTTACTAACAGGATATGCTGTAGTACCTTGGTTAATCCAATTAGCTATTCCATCATCTAAGTTTAGTGCTAGTTCACCTTGTATAGATTTTAATGCTTTATCAGTAATCAAACCATCAGCGTCAAACATTGAATCATAGTGAATCTTTTCAGCTTTATGGATCTTTGTCCAATCTGCATAACCAAATTCACTGAATACATCGTCATAAGCTCTAGTTCTAGATAGGTAATGAGCTAGATGTGTCTGACTGAATACGTCTGTAAAGACCATTCCAGTCATACCATAACGTAAAGCTTTCATCTTAGACATATCTAATAAAGCTTTAGCCATGTCATACTGATATACTCTACCTATATTACCTTCAGCTTCCCATACTCCTCTCATATCTTCCATGATTTCCCAAGCCTTATCTTCTTTAAACACAAAGTCTTTACGATAAGATTTGGTCATAAATCCAGCATCATCATGTGCTTTCAGCATCATTTTGTATGCATTATCTAATGCTCTTTTATTTGTCTCAAAAACAGCACCGTTGTAATACATTGTACGTTTGAAGCCTTCAAAGTCATCAGCAAAGCCCCAGATACCATGACCTAATAAACCAGTAATAGGTTTTAGGATAAGTTGTGAGGTATTACCTACTGCAGCTCTGAACGCAGATATACCAGATAATACATTATTATATATTACACCCCAAGAAGCTCTAGTAAATAGGTTTAATTGTTGAGGATCTGGACTCTTAAGCATACCCGTAGGTGTTACTTGTTCAGCAGCCCATCTCATTAACTTAGCTAAACTATCTACATCTCCATCAGTATGAGCAAATGCATCAATCAATGGACGCATAGCTAGAGGATTCTCATCAGCTAATCTCTTTAACTCTTCAGTTAACTTAAGATTCTTAGCATGTATAGCGTTTTCAGCAGATTTAAACTCTTTAGATAAGATTTCAATAGCTTCACCAATAGGCTTATCTTCAGGTATAGCGTCGAACCAGTTCTTATATCTTAAACTAGAACCAGATATATACTTATTCAAAGCATATTCATCCATCAAGAACTGCATCTTATCAATAATAAGATCCATTGCTCTAGGATCATCAACAAAAGGTTGTAGTTGTTGAACAGTTTCAGCAAGTGTAGCTGCTTCTCTTCCTAAAGTATCCATAACTCTAGCAGAAGACTCAGCTATCTTTCTACCTAAGAATCTATCTGATAGATCTCTCATAGCAAAAGCTGCTGCTCTAGCCTGTTCTTCGTTGATATACTCAACTTGGAATTTACCTAAAAGGAAGTTTTTAACATCTTTGTTTTCTGCAAATAGTTTCCGTACATCGTCTACAGACATTTCAGGGTTTACAATATCCTTGTAAATAGCCCATGCAGTCTCATTCATCTGTTTAGATGAGAATCTAAATCCATCTACTAGTGCATTAAATCTACCTGTATCCCTAGCCTGTTCAGCCACACCCATAATAGCATCTCTAGAAGTACTACCTACCATTAAACCTTTAGCTCTCATAGCTTCAGATATAACAGGTGCAGGGTCTCCTTTTGATACACCAGATTTAATTGCAGCTGTATCAACCATATTACGGGCTACATTACCCGGAGGTATAGATTGCCTAGCATTACCTGCTTCGTCCAATACAGGCGTTATATCAGGGTCAAATTCAGTAGGATCTGCTCCAGAAGCTCGTTTAGCTTGAGCAGCTGTATAGCGTTCAGATGCGAAACCATCATCTAATGCATCTAATGCAGCGTCTAGATCATCTATTTGATCTAATTCTGACATCAAACGCATTCTTTCATCAATCAATCTAGCTTGCATACCACTAGATATATTATCACTACCTAAAGATAACTGAGTATCAATTTCTTGAATCTTAAGAAGCTTTTCAATGTCAGCTTCTTTAACTATTGCTTGCTGTTTATACCTAGCAGCTGCTTCATCTAATGGATCATACCATTCCATTGTTCTCTTACCACCTTTGAGCTGTATAAAGGTTCCTAATATAGTACCAAATACACTAAGCCCAGCAGTATCAAACATATTCTTATACTTCCTAACTCTAGGACTATCACTATCTAAAGTCTTAGCCCAGTCAGGAATAGGCAGCATACCTTTAGGACCAAATACACCGGGAAAGAAATCATTTATTGCTCTTAATGCATTCTCTTCTTCACCGACATCACTAAGACCAATAACTGCGGCTTCTTGAGCACTGTATGCTCCCATAGCTATAAGTCTCTTTTGATACTTAGGCATTTCAGATGGAAGTTTTCCTAACTGTTGTTTTACTTTACCTCCACTTAATATGGCTGGTACAACAACAGACAACATCTTCCTAGCACCTTGCATCAAGCCAGTTTTAGATTTAGTCTTTTTATCATACAAGTTATCTAAAGCTCCCATTCCGGGTAGAACTCCAAGATAATCCATCCACCAGTCAGTAGTAGCACCTGCACTTAAATCAGTTAGATTCCTGATAGTATCAGAAAATCCAGCCGCAGAGTAGTTATCATACTTTTCTTTTCTGTCTTTTTCTAGGTTTCCATACTGAGCAGGGGTCATACCATAGTATTTTTGATACCATTGTTCTTTAGCGGCTTCTCTTTGTGCAGTTAAAGCTTCATCCTTTTCCCAAATAGAACCAGTTGTTATTAGAGATAAGCGTGGGTTTGGTGATTTACCAATATCTTTCCAGTTATTGTACTCAACCCACATCTGTTTTTCATTAGCTTTATCAGTAAGATCTATATTACTGCTAGTACCTTCTCCTCCTTGACCCGGAAACTTTCCAGCTGGAGGAGTAACTGTTTGTTGCGGTACATTAGTATCTCCGCTGAATGTAGTATCAGCTTGATCTGTAGCAGAGAGTGGTTGCAGTTGAGCTAATCGAGTACTTTCCTCTTCTTTTTCTCTTTCATCGTAGAGGTTTTCATTTGTTATTGCCATATGTTTTAATTTGCTAGAGGATTAGGCATAGTAAAGAATGGGTGACTAAATAGCCCTTGCTTCTTTTCTACTTTCTTTTGCTCTTCAGTAGGTTCTCCGGGTACATAAAGACCTTCATCAGCTAATGCACAATAAAGACCAACTGCTGCTTTATTCTTATTACTCATCTTATCAGTATTTGCTTTTATAGATGAAGTCTCAACTTTATACGTTGAGAAGTCTACAGCATTAGGAGGTATCTGTGTATTAATTCCTACACCTTTAAAGTACTCATTCCATATATCTCTTTCTGTATACTTTCGTGTACCAGTCTTGGGATCTACAGGTTGATTTTTAACAATAAAATCTATAGTTTCATTATAAGGTGGTTCTATACCTTCATTGATATTCCTTACAGCTGTATCAGCATCGTTGATAGAAACTAATCTAGCCCTTTCACCAGTATCTGAATTCACTTCAATCATACCATCATTAAAGACACCATTCATCACATTGTCGTAGGCTATATAACCACCTTTAAGTTTTGACTCTACTTGTTTAGTTTCAGCTACAACTTCTGTTCCGGGTTCAGCTACAGTTGAGTCTATATAGAATACAGTTGAAAGACCAGAATTACCTCTTCTATAGATACCTTCATTATTATCTATTTTGCTTTGTATTTTCTGTCTCATTAAGGAGATCTTTTGTGAATCAGTAGCCTCAGGATTCTCTTCAGATACCTCATCAAATGTAGCTAGAATATCTTGTTTAATGTATTCAGTTACTGTATCGAAATGATCTCCACTTATTGCTCCGGGTTTTTTAGATTCTTTACCAAGTATATCCTTTAGAATACCTTCTGCTTTAGAATTTAACCCAGTACCAATGTAACCTTTTTTCTCTAGTATCTTTAACTGTGCCAGCTTACCTCTCCATTGCTCTTGTACTTCAGGAGGTAGATAGGTGAGATGTTCTTCTAAGTTTTTCAAGTCACCAGATTTAAACTTTTGTTCTAAGTCTGCAGTAACAAGAACGGTATTCAGATTACTGTCATTGTATCTTTCAAAGTTACTTAAGAACTTTACAGTTTCATCATTACCTTCATTAGCTGTTTTTAATTGTGTAACTACACTTTCATCTGATAGATCTATTGTACCATCTAAAGCATCTTCTTTTATCTGTTGTAAAGAAGTAAAATCCTTATTAACTTTATCAGCATCAAATTCAGCTTTTTGTTGTGTTTCATACTCACGCCACCACTTATCGAAGTCATCAGCCATAGATGGATGTCTTCCAAGATATGTATCTTTGGTTAGATATGCAATACTATCACCATCCTCTAAATGTTCTTTAGTAGATCCGGGTGTAAGCTGCATAATTGTATGACGTTTAGCTTGCTCTTTAGATTTGAATTTACCTGACTTAATCAATCTTTCAAATAAAGAAGCAGCATCATGACGAATATTTCCTCCTGAAGGTTCTACGACAACACCGTTTTCAGTCATTCTGTATCTACCACCTTCATGAGCAACCATTAGGTTTATCTCATTATTATATTCTATAGCAGACTTACCCTTCATTATAGTTAAACCACCCTTACCTTTTATTTTACCTTTTGAGTGCTTCACACCTTCAGTAGCTATCTCTACTTTACCGATAAAACTTTCAGCATTTGACCAGAGTTCTTCTGCTCTTACTGTATCAGCATTAGCTTTCGCTACACCAGTTAGTTTTTTTATTTCATCTACTTCTTTCTCTCTAACACCTTCTAGTAATACTCTACCAGCTTTAGATGAAGGATCAATATCATAAGCCCTCATCAATTCTCTAGTTCTTAAGTAGTAGAATTGTTTAACAGTTTCTGCATTCCAAGCTAAAGGTTTTTTACCTTCACCCGGATTATTAGCTAGACTTCTTAAGTTAATATGTTCTTGATCCCAATTAGCTAATTCTCTATTAATTAGTGCTAACTTAGTTTTGTGATTCATTCTGAATCCTAAGTCAACTATATGGCCTAAGTAATCGTTTATTTGATCTTTAGTAGCATTCGGATCTCTAAGAATTGCAACTGCTTCTTTAAGCTGTTCCTCAGAAGATATGTTATTTAAAACAGACTTACTACGTTCAAACTTTTGATATCTAGGATCTGCATCTATTCTATCTAATTGACGGTTAGACTGAGCTGTAGTGGCTACATCATATATACCATGTGCAGCCTTTACATATTGATCAGCATAAGTTTCAGAGAAGTTCTTCCAGAAATCAGCCTTCTTCTCGTATTCCTTTGCTTCACCCATCAATCTATCATACTCAGTCTTACCTCTAAACTCAGTATTCTCAATAGCGAGATTATCTCGTTTGTTATAGAAATTTTGTAACTCAGCATTATGCTGGATTTCTCTAGAAGCAGCACCTCTCATTTCTTGGAGGTTGCCTCTAGCCATTTCTTTTTCTTCTTGTGCTTGTTCTTTTAAACCTCTAATCTGGCGTTCTTGTTGTACTTGAAATGCCCGTAGGCCAAGATCGCCAAAATTAGCTGCTTTAAAACGACCCCCTTGGGAGTGTCTTTTGTATGCCATAGTTACTATTTAAACATGTTATAGGCAGTAAGCCCTGAATTTAATATACTTGGGATTCCTGATCCCCATACAGCACTCTTAGCTGCACCTACATCTACTGTAGCTCCTTTAACTGGTGGTGGTCCGAAGTGGAAGTCTTGTAATGGTTCTGGGTCTTGATAGATAGTTCTAGGAGTTAAGATAGGTTGAACAGGCATTGGTAGTTCACCGGGATCTGCCATCTTCTCAGCCCATGCTGATAGATCAGCAGAGAACTTATCATTTTGTATTTCTTTTAACGCTGCCATATGGTTTGCACCAGCACTGTCTAACCCTGCATTTAACATAGCAATTTGAGAACCAAAGTTAGCAGCAATAGATTGGTGTGTTTTACCAACTGATACACCAGCTTGACCTAGTGCTCTAAACTTACCTTCTTCTTGTAAATGCTTTAGACGCTGTTCTTGTGCATCAAAAGCAGCTTCTGAATGTATTTCGTCTAACTTTCTATTTTCATTTTCTCTTGCTAGTGCAGCTGATCTTTCATTATACCCCATTTTCATGTCATATAATTTATTAGATTTTTCAAACTGAGCATCAAGTGAAGCTTGTTCTCTATTCCTAATCATCAGCTGACGAGCATAATTCTGAGCATTTATTGCATCACGATAATCTGCTGCATTATTCTCATTCTGTCTTTTAAGTGCAGTTGTTTCAACTCTAAAAGCATGTTCAGCTCTAAGCTGATCACCCTTCATTTCATAAGCTTTTAGGTTATACTTATGCTGTCTTTCTATTGCTTCGTTCTGTTTCTGAGCTTGCTTACCAGCAGCTTTAGCTTCTTTGTTTTTACCCCAAAGACCAACCCCTACACTTACTATAGGGGCTACCCAATTTAGAAAATTACTCTCTACACCAGATTCAGCCATCACCTTTTCGTGTGGCTTCATCATCATCATTTCGTGTTCATTAGCTGGAACACCAAACTCATTCATCATCATATTTTAAAACCTCTTATAGAATCTTGGTGAATAATTACCTTCCCACATCATTGAGTTTAAAGACACAGGGAATGGTGAATCATTAAATATCCTCAATTGGAAGTTATTTGATTTTTGATGTATAGGTATAGTAAATACTGATTGTTCACTTAATGCAATATCATTAGCTAAATAAGTGTCAG
>VTLG01006435.1_pt1 | contig 14925 bp, 24 predicted proteins | sample 4694571 | NCBI WGS metagenome assembly VTLG01 (sample SAMN12604809, study PRJNA352737) | marine metagenome | biome: ENVO:00000447; feature: ENVO:00000209|ENVO:00000569|ENVO:01000036; material: ENVO:00002151; isolation source: viral sequences binned using virsorter ...
ATACATATTTTTTGATGAGGCTACAAAAGCCTTAAAAACTGACCGCGTATTTAGAGATGTTTCTGCTTGGTATCACTTGGTACTTAGAGTCGATACAGCAGATAGCACCGATACAGAAAGAGTAAAACTGTATATCAATGGCGATATTCAAACGCTTACGGGCACTTACCCAGACATAAATTATGAAGGTGGATTTAACCGTGCTGGGGAGCACACTATTGGTAAAAGACCGCAAGGAAATTTTTACGATGGTTATATAGCCGAAGTAAATTTTATTGATGGGACAGCACTAACAGCGTCTTCATTTGGTGAGACGAAGAATGATATTTGGGTCGCAAAAAATACATCTAGCCTGACATTTGGGACAAATGGTTTTCGATTACAATTTCAGCAATCTGGAACAGGTACAGGATCATCCAGTACAATTGGTGCAGATACATCTGGTAGGAACAATCATTTCACTTCATCTGGCCATCCAGATCAAACGTTAGATTCACCAACAAAAAATCATGCCACGCTCGGAGCGCAACGAATTTTAACTCACACCTTGTCAGACGGTAATTTAAAAAGCACAAATAGCAGTGGTACGCATGGTGGAACCACAGCGACTTTTAATTATCCAACATCAGGTAAGTGGTATCACGAAGTAACAATCGACGCTGAAGATAGTAGTGGCGGTAACGGTGTAGGAATAGGAAATCAAATAGATAGGGACGTTACTGATTGGGGCAACTTCGCAAACTTAGTAGCATATCTATCAAATGGTAATAAATTCATTGAAACTGGAGCTACAAGCTACGGCACTGGGCAAAATGCTAATAACATTGTTGGTGTTGCTTTTGATGCTGATAATCAAACGTTAGAGTTTTATTTAGCTGATTCTGCCGGTCAAACTGCCTCAAGTCAGGGAACAATACCCACGTCAGAAATGGACCTTGCTCTTGATTTCAATAATTTATGCCCCCTTGTTTTCGGCAGAAACACAGGACAAACTTTCAATTTTGGCCAAAGTGCTTTTAACGGTACGGATGGTTCAGGAACATTGCCTACTGGATTTAAAGCACTTAACACAGCTAATCTTGCTGATCCCGGCATTGATCCTGCCGCTGGAGAAACTCCTGATGAATATTTTGATTCAAAATTGTACTCTGGGAATAGCTCGACTCACGTGATCACAGGTCTACAGTTCCAGCCAGATTTCGTCTGGATAAAATCCCGAACCCTAGACATTTCTCATGCATTGTTTGACGTCTTGCGGGGAACATCATCAGTAAACACAACCAATACGGCTCTTGGTTCTGACAGGGCTGATGCGGAAGGCAACGCTAATGGAGTATTGTCTTTTTTTAATAGTGATGGGTTTACACTGGATCGAGGGAGCTCCGGCAACAATAATTTAAAGGAGTCACTCACCAACAGAAGTGGTGAAACCTACGTTGCTTGGACTTGGAAAGCAGGGGGTTCTGGTTCAAGTGTAAGTGCTGGATCGATTTCAACCGGCCCCAATGTTCCATCGATTGCTTCTACACAAAGTGTAAGCACTGAAACAGGCTTCAGTATTGTCTCTTATCAGGGAAACGGTACCAACGATGCAACGGTCCAGCATGGGTTATCTCAGAAACCGGAGCTTTCTATTATCAAAAACAGAAGTGCGAATAGCACTAACTGGGATGTTTCTTTCGAAGGAATCACTGGCGGCACAAGTCTTAATTTAGATACGACAGCCGATGTTTTCACTCCCACTCTAGGAAATCACGAAAGAGGCACCCAAGTTCTTACGCTCAAAGATGGAAGCAGTGGCAGAACGCGGGTCAACACAAATAGCCAAAACTATATTGCTTATTGCTTTCACAGTGTAAATGGATATAGCAAGATAAGCATATACAAAGGCAATGGTAGTTCAGATGGCACATTTGTATTCACTGGATTTCGCCCTGCGTGGCTGATTATAAAACGGTTTGATGGCGGAGCCGAAAGTTGGAATATCGTTGATAAGAAAAGAAATCCCTTCAACGGAGCTAAAACGTTACTACGTGCAGATTTAGTCAATGACGAAGATGATGCGACTAACGGTATAGATTTGCTTTCAAATGGGTTCAAAGTTAGAGATAACATTGGAAACTATAACACTAATGATGCTGATTACTTGTATATGGCATTCGCTGATCAACCGTTTAAATACTCAAACGCAAGATAGGAGCTTTTAATTATGCCGTGGAAATTAGGCGATAAAATCATACGAGAAGGTAAAGGATGGGTTGGCTCTGATGGCACTAAATACTCTTCTTTGTGGGCGAGAATGACTGATGCAGAAAAGAAGGCCGCAGGTTTAACGTATGTCCCTGATCCAAAGATTTGGGACAATAGATTCTATTGGGGATGGGACGCAGAAGAAAAAAACCTAATTGAAAGGAAGATTGATGATGAAGACGCGACCGATCAAAACGGTAAGAAACTGAAAGACGGCAACGGCAATCAGGTTATTAACTACGGGCTGAAATCATTGGCCATCGCAAACACAAAAACAACAGCCAAAACGAAACTCAGTGACTCTGATTGGTACGTGATTAGAAGTTCTGAAACCGGAGGCAAAGCAGTCCCAACTAACGTGTCAACTTACAGGGCGGCTGTAAGAACAGCTTGTGCTTCTATTGAAGCCAAAATTACTGCTTGTAAAAAACTAGATGACTTGATCAAGTTATATGATGTCCCAATGAAAGACGGTGTGCCAACAGGTAACGCACCGATCAACGATTGGCCTGATGAGGTAATTTGATGACGGCACTCAAACTGGTACAAGGGGACACCGGGCCACAGGTTAAGGCTACGCTAACACGATCAGACACCGGCAATGCTGTCGATCTTACGACGGCATCGTCCGTGACGATGCATTTCAGGGAAAAATATACGTCCACTGTTTTGTTTAGCAACACAAATCAAAGTAGCGCGCAAGATCAGGGCAATGGGATAGCAATCTTCATATTTTCGGCAGGACAGTTGAATGTCACATCAGGCGAGTATGAGGCAGAACTAGAAGTCGTTTTTGCTGATGGGACTCGTGAAACTGTATTTGAAACCATAGACTTTACGTTGAGAGAAGATTTCTCGTGACAATAAAAAGATCAGTTGCATTTGCCAGGTTACTTGCAAACACAACGGTCAAAAAAATAAAAACGACGATTACTTTTGCACGAATTAAATCATCTTCTACTCTATCTCGTCTATCATCTAAAATAACTTTATCTCGACTGTTATCGAACACTACGCTCTCTAGATTGCAAGCCGTGGCTGCGGTACGTCGGATACAAGCAACGATTGTAATGGCACGTCTAAAAGCAGATGCGTTGATTGGAGAGTTTATTTTAATTAGGAATCCAACTGACACAGCGAGCGCGTCAGAAACTACGTCTTTTAGCGTTTCGAAAGCCCTGGTTGACGCACCTAACGTAACTGAAAACCATGTTATAGGTTTTGGAAAAGATATTACCGACACATCGACTGCTACAGAGTTACTGGCAAAAACCTTTGTCGCGGCCCGTGCGGATACATCTGTCGCTTCAGAAGCTGTTAGCAAATCGTTTAGCAGGCCAGCCAGTGATAGCGGATTTGTTTCAGAACTACAAATTACTAATTTCGGCAAGAATCCTAGTGATTCTTCTGTAGCGACCGACAATAATGTTTTTTCTGTGGGCAAAAATCCTTCAGATAGTCCGATCATTAGCGAAACACCAGTGTTTGCTATAGCAAAAGTGAGAGCAGACTCTAGCGTAGCGAGTGAATCCTTAAGTAGTCAGGTGGGTAAATCTATTGCTGACACACCGACAGTAAATGATGTATTTGCAAAAAGCATGGGATTTAGTCGTTCATTTTCTGACACAGCATTTGCTACTGATGATGTGGACGGAGCGGCCAGCGCACAAGATGATCAAGAAATGCATTTCAGCAAAGTCACCTCTGATATTTCACACGTGAGCGAATCGGCTGTAAAATTAACCAGTAAAACGCTGACAGACAGCGGAGTGATGTCAGACAGCGGCACTTTCAGAGGTCAAGGTTATTGTGACTTTGACTATTTTGCTGATGATTATGTTGGCTTTTCGGGGACGTTCTAGGAGATAGAAATGTTAAAAGACTCACTGAAACTCAAAGGGCGTGTTGGCATTGTCCTCAAGGATAAAGACGGAAATGTCAAAGAAACGCGAGAAGTAGATAATTTAGTCGTTAACGCAGGGTTAGATTACATTGCATCACGTATGAAAGATGCTAGTGCCACTGCAATGACTCATATGGCGTTAGGCACAAATTCGCAAGCGGCGGCGGCTGGTCAGACAGCTTTAGGCGCACAAGCTGGAAGCCGAGAAGCATTAGATTCGACAACTGTGACTAGCAATGCTGTCGTTTATGTCGCTAGTTTTGAGGCCGGGGACGCAACTGGCAATATTGTTGAAGCAGGGCTTTTCAACGCATCTTCTGGTGGAACCATGCTATGTAGAACGGTTTTTGGATCGGTTGCGAAACAAGCTGACGATAGTATGACCGTGACATGGACGGTGACCATCTCGGCTTCATAGGTGATTTATGACTACAATCACTACGAGAGCAGGAAAAGGGAGCCCGTTGACCTCGGGGGAGGTAGACTCAAATTTCACTTCCCTCAACACAGATAAGCAGGAAGTTCTCTCAGAGGGATCGTTTGCTAATGGCGATAAAACCAAATTGGATGGTATCGCTGCATCTGCTACTGCTAATCCTAATGCTCTAAATAATGTATCTGAAGACAGTAGCCCCGAGCTTGGAGGTAATCTCGACTTATCGACGCACGAAATTATCACGTCATCAAATAGGGATATTGAACTCGCGGCAAATGGTACGGGTAAAGTAGTCGTAAAGGGTAATACCAATCAAGGCACAATAGTCCTCAACTGCGAAGCTAACACTCACGGGCAAACAATTATAGCTCAACCTCATAGCGAAGGGGTGACAAATACTCTTACGCTTCCCGCCGGAGGTGATCAAGAAATAGTTGGAGCGTCAGCAACGCAAACCCTTACCAATAAGACTCTTACATCAGCAGTTTTGAATACAGGCGTTTCTGGAACTGCTATCAAAGATGAAGACAACATGAGTTCTAATTCTGCAACGCATCTTGCGACGCAACAGTCAATCAAAGCGTATGTCGATGCGGAGGTCGCAGGGGCCGGAGGTGGCGGTGTGACTGTAGAGGATGAGGGCTCAGCTCTTTCTACTACTGCAACGACCTTGAATTTTGTTGGGTCCGGTGTCACGGCAAGCGGGACAGGAGCGACTAAAACAATTACTGTTTCCGGTGGTGGGAGTTCTGGGATTACCGTCGAAGATGAGGGTTCAGCGTTATCAACAGCGGGAACAACCCTCAATTTCGTTGGAGCGGGAGTCACAGCAACAGGGACCGGAACTACAAAAACGATAACTGTATCTGGCGGTGGCGGCTCTTCCGGTCAGACGTTAATTAGCTCTGGTACGGTCACGAGCGCCTCTAGCATAGATTTTGATAGCTCGGTTTTAACTGGTCATGAGAGTTATCGAATTGTGTTAAGTAACGTCACTCCAACCGTCGATGGCAGAGAATTAAGAATGAGGATTGGAACTAGTGGAACGGCTTTAACTAATTCTATTTATTCGCAAAGCCTTTATCAATACGGCGTAAGAACCAACAGTCAACAATACAGCGCCGCTAACAACAGTTATCTTTACCAGTTTTTTTATATAACCGCAAATGTAAATGCCATGGGAACTGGTACAGCAGAGAATCTATATGCAGAGATTTATTTCCCAAATTTTAATAGCACTACTGGCTTTAAACACGCTGTCTGTAGAGTATCTAATTATTCGTACCTTCCTGCCGCTATGGGGCAAAGAATTAGCGCAATGATTGCTCGAACCCAAGATGCTCTGAATTTCGTTACCTTCTTTGCAGAATCAGGAAATATTGCGACAGCCACGTATCGATTATATGGGCATAGCTGATGACACAGAAAGCAGTCATAACATCATCCGGTTTGAAGATGATCGATTTATCGGAATCTGAAGAACAAGCTGAACGTGATAAAATCATCGAGGCCGAAAAAAATATTCCTGAAAAACGCAAGGCAGAGATCAGAGCTAGTAGGGAGCCTTTATTTGAAGAGGCAGATATAGCAATATATAAATTAGAGGACTCTGGCGGGGACACTACTGCGTGGAGAAAATATAGGCAGCAGTTGAGAGATATGACGGATCAAGATGATCTAGATAACCCGATTTATCCTACGAAGCCATCCTGAATATTTACTTAGGGAAAAATCTATGGACAACAAAACCGTCGCGTCAGCACATAAAAGGATCAATGAATTAGAAAAAGAAGTCATTGCTATCCAGACTGAGATAAAAATTCAGTTCAAAGACCTGTTCGAGCGCACCAAGAGATTGGAAACGATATTGATTGGTGCAACCGGGGCCATTTTATTGGTCACTCTTACGGTCCTATTTAAGATGCCCTAGTTATGTTTGCGGAGATCGGCCTCGCTGTCAGCGCGGTTAAAGCTGCGAACGAGGCGGTGTCTAGTCTCCGCGAGCTGTGTACGAATATTCACGATATAAAATCCGTTGGGAGTTGTCTGGGCAAAGACCTAACCAAGCTCAGTGATGCTAAAGAAGAACTCGAAAGGGATGCAAAGAACGGAGACGATGAGGCGTTTTGGGCGCTCGAAAAAATAGCTCAAGAAGAAAGACGCATAAAAGAACTGATGGTGTGGGGAGGTCGGGCAAACCTCCTCAGAGACTACGAGACTTTTATGAGGAACCGCAAAGAGATGCGGGAGAAGGCAAGGAAACGTGAACTGGCTCGCAAACTGGCTAAGAGACAAGCCATCAAGGATGGATTGGTCGTTCTTTTTGCTATCGTCATTGGCTGTCTTACTGTCGGCTTGGGCATTTGGCTTCTTTTAGCAATTATCGCCATGAAAGGACGGTGATGACTTGGGTTTTGATGGGGATTTTTGTTGCTGACATGACATTCTTCTTCCGAATACTTGAAATACATAGGACGCATATTGAATGTTTATATGCTGGAGAAGCTATGGTTCAAAAACTAGGTAGGCCCATAAGGAACTATAATGTAGTCTGTGTGCCAACAGATCAGATTGACGGAGATGTGTGATGGGTCAGAAACAGCTTCAAAAAGAGTCGATCTATAACGAATATGATGAAGATGGTGATGGTATCGTAAGCGACGCGGAGCTTTCGCACGTCAAAACCATCAAAGAAACCGAAACCGCTTTACGGAAAAATCTAGCTCAATTACGCATGGCTAGATATACCCTGATAGCTATGGGTGCGTTTACCGCCGCAATGTTCTTTGTTCCATTAGATCGAGTACAAGCATTATCAGATATCAGTAATCTATTCTACATCTCAGGGGCAGGAATCGTTGGCGCGTATATGGGAACTACAGCATGGATGGCCAGAAAATGATACAAGCATTGATTGGCCCCGTTACAGGATTGTTGGACAAAGTAATTGAAGACAAAGACCAAAAAGCTAAGCTGGCACACGAAATTGCTACTCTCGCTGAACGGCAAGCGCATGAAGCGGCGATGGGCCAGATTCTTACGAATCGTGAAGAAGCGAAACACAAATCCATCTGGGTGTCAGGATGGAGACCATTCTGCGGATGGGTCTGTGGGGTCGCGCTGGCGTATCACTTTATACTTAGCCCACTCATTATATTTGGAGCTAGTTGGTATGGCGCGGAGATACCTGAAATCCCTGCGTTCGATATGGATGCGTTGATGACTATTTTACTTGGAATGCTTGGGCTCGGTGGCTTAAGAACCGCAGAAAAGGTCAAGAAGGTAACAAAATGATATACCAATTGAGTCAAAGATCATTAGACCGCTTGGAAGGTGTCGATGAAAGACTCGTCAAAATTGTGTCCAGGGCTATTCAAATCACTGACACAGATTTTGGGGTCATCCAAGGTTTACGGACAGAGGAAGAACAAAAAGCGTTAGTTGAGAAAGGCGCGAGTAAAACCATGAAGTCTAAACATCTAGAAGGCCTTGCGGTCGATCTCATGGCCTATATTGATGGGCGTGGCTCATGGGAGTTGAATGTTTACGATAACATAGCAGAAGCCATGCAACAGGCTGCAACAGAAGAAAGCGTTGATATTCGGTGGGGAGCGGCGTGGCACATTTCTGATCTACGTGGTTGGACGGGAACAATGGAAGAGGCTATGAATGATTACATAGATACTAGGAGAAGCCAAGGACGCAGACCTTTTATCGATGCGCCGCACTTTGAGCTAATGACATAAAAAAAGCCCGCAGGGGAAACAGCGGGCTGTATTTCAGTTTTATCCAATGAGGGTAAACAAAACATCATCTAAACTACTATATACAAAAGAAAAGTCAAATTGTAATTTTCCTACCATAAATAGTTGACCAAATATCTAAAAATGATTTATTGTGTCCTTTAATAGTTAATAAAGAGGGATAAACAATGAATCATCAGTCATCTGATTGCCCAAAAATGATTGCTAATGCGCTGTTTCAAATACAGGGAGCAATTGACACTTTGGGCTATGACTCTGACAACAATTTTGCAAACTACAGGTATGTATCGATTGATAAGTATTACCAAGAGATACGCCCGTTAATGAATGAAGCAGGGATTTTGATTATCCCTGATGAACTGGAAAGCAGTGTTAGTGACGATCGAAAACTATACCGTGCGGTCTATCAGTTTACTATCTTGCATAAAGATGGTGCTGTCTGGAATTTCCCTATCCGTAGATCAATCACTCTACCATTTACTGGAGCGCAATCAGCAGGATCGGCTCTGTCTTATCTTGAGAAGATTACCATGCGAACGATTTTCAAGATTAATTCGGCCGATCAAGACAGTATTGATGCTGACAGTTTAGAAAAAGTAGACTTCTCGACTTTGACCGAAGATCAAAAGGCTGAGATTGATAAGGCAGTTGAAGAAGCAGAAAAGAGTGGCAACTTCACGGATGAAGATTGGAGTAAATTGCGCAAGTGGCAGCATGTTGAAAACATACATGATATCCAACCAGAACATTTCGACAATGTGATTAAAGGCTTAAACAAAATCCGTGACCGTGAGAATGATACAACTGAGAAGTCTGAAAAATGAGGATTATTGAAGCGAAGCAAGGCACTGATGAATGGCTGATGGCCCGTCTGGGTTGTCCGTCAGGATCAGGCTTCTCGAAACTAATTACAGCGCAAGGCAAGGAATCAACGAGCCGTGCGAGATATGTCAATGCTTTGATTGCTGAAAAGTCTCTCGGTAAACCAACACCCGTATGGGAAAACGAATTTATGATTCGTGGACGGCAGTTAGAGCCTGATGCAAGAGCATTTTATGAATTTGATAAAAGATGCACTGTAGATGAAGTTGGTTTCTGCAAGCACGATAGTTATGAGGTAGGCGTCAGTCCTGACGGTTTGATTGGGGCCAAAGGTGGTCTTGAGATCAAATGTCCTACTGACGGTACGCATTACGGGTATTTCCGTGCAAACAAGTTGCCGCCTGAGTATAAGGCACAAGTACAGGGATGCTTGTGGATCACAAAGCGTAAATGGTGGGACTTTCTGTCCTATCACCCATCCCTACCGCCAATGTTAATCCGTGTCGAGCGTGACGAGGATTTCATCAAAGAGCTTGAACGCATCGTGATCGATGTGTGTAAAGAAATAGAACTTGAAACTAAGAATTTGGAGAAATATCTGTGAGTAATAAAGCTAGGTTTCAGCATAAAAATAACACTGGAAAGTTATTCAAGAATACGTTCAAAACGTCCGACGACCAGCCTGGTTATAAGGGAACAGCAAAGATCGATAACAAGGAAATCGATATTAGCGCTTGGGTTAACATTGATAAGAACGGTCAACATTATTTTGGGTTTGAGTTCGAAATTATAGAGCCAGAGCCAGAGCCCGAGCCAGAGGCACCTAAACCAGACATCGATGAAGAAATTCCATTTTAAGGAGATAATTAAATGCAATTAGATAATTTCATAGATTTTGCAGTATCAGAAAAAGCAAAAGCAAATTTCGGTATGTGCTTGAAAGTTGCAATGGTCAAACACGATGTATCCAACATTGATGTTGCAAATTATTTTGGTGTGTTGCCGCAGCAAGTGATTCGGTGGAAACATAAACCTGAGTTCAATATAGCTCAGTTGAAAGAAATGAGTGAATTTTTTCGTATCACACCGTCAACGTTTGTGTCATATGGTTACGAAAAGCAATAAATATACGATCACCAGTGATCGCATGTTAAGTGAAGCATTTCAAGATGCTGCAAAAGCTCTGCAAAAACATGGAACGATTAATGTTCAATGGAGAGCTGGGTCCAGCCGATCAATGAATCAAAACGATCTTTATTGGATGTGGGTCGGTGAGATCGTAGGTCAAGCTAACGCACGATTAGTCAAAAGCTCCGAGTTAACTGACGATATTGTTCCGTTCTCGAAAGAGGAAATGCACGAGTGGTTATGTGAAGAATTCCTGGGTTACGAAACGCACACCGTCGGCAGCAAGCAAATCACTACTCTAAAAGGCACTTCGAAACTTTTGAAAGGTGAGATGTACTTTTATATGCAACAAGTTGATGCTTTCGCTCACTCCAAGGGATTCAAACTGACGATTCCAGAAGATTCAGAGTATACCAAATTGAAGAAACGGGAGAATGAGTGAAATCGCGTCGATGCGCTCAGTGTCGAAAAAAGTGTCCGTTAGAAAATATATTGACTAGTAATCTGAGGGCGTTTTGTTCAATGGAGTGTTTGATCGCCTTTACTAAGTCGGAGAAGGGTAAAACGGCCATTAAAAAGACCATAGAGCGTCATAATCGGCAAGATAGGGCCAGAGTACTTGACAAACAAAAAACTCGCTCTCAGTGGCTCTCAGAAGCCCAGAGTGCATTCAATCGATATGTTCGTTGGCGAGACCGACATGAGCCATGTATTTCGTGCGGAAAATATGTCCGAAACAAATATGGGGGTAATTGGGATGCCTCGCACTATCGCTCACGGGGGTCAGCACCACATCTTAGATTTCATCTATGGAACGCGCACAAGTCTTGTGTCAAATGTAATCGCTGGTTATCAGGAAATATCGCTGAGTATCGGATCGCACTGGTTCAAAAAATAGGATTAAATAAAGTATTAATCCTAGAAAGTTTGCAAACTACCGTGAATCACGATATTGTTTACTTGAAGCGTATTAAAAGTATCTTTACGCGATTGTTGAAACAGAGGCAAAAAAGAAATGGCGCAAATTAAATTAGCAGAAATTTTTGAGCAGTGGGCAAGCGATTTTGTCGATATGAATGAGTCTGATGTTGGCGAAGAGAAGGCTCAAGTCTCTTTAACAGCAGATCAAATCGACACTTTGATTTACTGTATGGAGTTGCATTGTGTCCATACGCCAGAAATGGTTCGTATAGCAAGGCTGTTGAATAAAGCTCAGATGTCGTTAGGGCATGAAAGCCTTAAACAGACATACAATGTGGTAAAAGGGATACAGCGAGATGATTAGGAAAGCATTCTTAGTCTCTTGGTTGTCTGTCGCCGGATGTTCTTATCAGCCGATCATCGATACGGCTGGTAGGTCAGGAACATACACAGAAGATAAAGCCGGGGAGATCACTAACGACGTGCAGCATTGTAAGCAACTGGCCGACGAGCATACGGTCAGAACTGTCGATGAGGTGCAGACAGTCATGAACTGGTATTTTTCGACAGTCTCCCTGGGAATCATCCCGCGCAAAGAATCAAGGTATAAAAAGAGAGTGCGTAGGTGCCTAGAGGGCCGAGGACACTCGGTGATTGACTGACATGGAGTATATGATGACTTTTTTTGAAACTACCAATTATTACTTCTACATGAGTATCGTTGGTTGGCTTTTGGTCATCACTCAAATCGTATTCATTGTTTGGTTAATAAGGAATTTTAAGTGATGAATATGAGCGGTAAGTTTCTGTGTAATCATTGTGACAGTACATTTGGGAACGATGATATGGACGCACTTGGATTACGCTGTCCGGTATGTGACGGTTATAAGATATCTTTAGTGTTGGATTTATGGCATGAGCCCGATCCGACTGATACGATTCCAGCAATATTTGACAAATATGGGATTCCAACGTAAAACGGAAAATATGTGCCGGACGGGGTGTGAGATGCCCCTAGCAGACCGGACTGAAGACAAAGGAAAAGTGACCTCGCCGCATTCCGGCACACGGGTACAAATGTAAGTCTAAATGATTACATTTTCAATACTTTCCCTTCTTTTTGAGTCCAGTATCTGTACCCATCCGTTAAAACTGTCGCATGGTGCAGTAGCATAAAAAAGCCAGACGTAGCGTCCGACCTTTGAGGGCGGGACAAACAGCGTTAAAAGGCAACCTACGGGTGGGGAGGTGTTACGAGCCTCGGCTGATGCCGCCAAATATTGTTGCTGATGACCGGATGCTACTGGACTATCGCTAGAAACTTACAGGGGGTTGCCTAATAGCCCTCAAAAGACCAACTATGGCTGGGGGAAAGTATGGAAGATAGCGTAAAGCGTAAATGGTGGTTATGGCATAAAAAGAATCCACACGTTTATGAGTTATTCAAAAAATTCACATTGATAGCGATTGATCGAGGTCACAAAGAAATGAGTGCCTGGCTCATTGTAAATCGAATCAGGTGGGAGACATCCGTAGAAACTTCTGGCAATGACTTTAAGATATCAAATGATTTCATCGCATATTACGCCAGGCTGTTTATGCACGATTATCCTCAGTATGAAGGTTTCTTCAGAACAAAAAGACTTACGAGGCTATAAATGCAATTGAGAGAACATCAAGAGAAAGCAATCGATTTGCTAAGGAATTCTTTGCGAAATGGCAAAAAACGACCAATCCTCGCAGCACCTTGTTCGTTTGGGAAAACAGTCACTGCTGCGTTTATGTTGGAAGAATCGATAAAAAAAGGCAAGCGAGGAGTTTTTATTTGTGATCGTATTAAACTGGTCGAGCAGAGTTTAGAGGCATTTGATTTTCGCGGCATTGATGTCGGAGTTATTCAGGGAAATCACGACAGATCAGACCACACCAGGCCGGTGCAAATTGCGAGCATACAAACCCTTGCGCGTCGGTCAAAGATGCCAATATTCGATTTTGCTATCGTCGATGAGTGTCACGCAGTTCACAAGTATCTATTGAAGATGATGGACGCTTACAACAATATTCCTTTCATCGGACTTTCGGCGACACCATTTAGTAAGGGGCTCGGATCGATCTATGATGATTTGATAGTGCCGATTACACCTACTGAATTATTGAATGAAGGCTACCTATGTCCTACTCATTATTTCGGTGGCAGAAAAGTAAATCTTGATGACATGATTCGCAGGGCGTTGCCCACTGGTGGCACCGATTATGATCCTAAGTCCCTGGAAGTACGGATTGAAAAAGACAAAACCCTGGCAGGTGATATTGTTAAAAACTGGTTAAAACACGGGGAAAACAGTCAAACAATAGCCTTTAGTCCATCCATTAATCATTCCAAATCAATGGTCGATCTATTCCGTCAAAATGACATTTCGGCTGAGCATATTGATGGGTACACTGATCCAGAATTGAGACAAGAATTATTCGAAGCACACGATAAGGGTGAATTCAAAATATTGTCCTGTTCTAAACTATTGAACGTAGGTTATGACGCACCTAGCGTGAGATGTTTGATCGACTGCTACCCAACGACCTCAACGATTGCATATGTTCAAAGAGCGGGACGTATAGCACGTATCGATGATGGGAAAGAATATGCTATTTACCTGGATCATTCTGGCAACGTGTCTCGTCACGGTTTCGCGGAAAATATTGTACCTTTGAAACTAGATACAGGGGATAAACAATTCACTGAGACCAACCAGATCGTGAAAGAAAAACAAGCGGTCGTTTGGGAGTGTCCCGAATGTTATCAGCAGCGCACAGGGGTGAAATGTCCGTGCGGTTATGAGTTACCGCGATTAGAAAGAATAAAACATGATAACCAGATGTTGCGGCGATTAGGTCAGCAGCAAGACGCAGCAAAGAAATTGACAGAAATTGACCAAGCGAAATTTTATGCAGAACTCAGACTGCACGGCCATATTCAAGGCTGGAAAGACGGATGGGCAGCGCATGCATTTAAAACTAAATTTGGAACCTGGCCCAAAAATTTACCACGATATCAAGCTATAACCATAAGTGATGAAGTGAAAAAGTTTATCAAACATTTGAGTATAAAAAGGGCGCGAGGATTTTATGGCAGGAAGGCTTCTTGAAACTATATTACCCAGTTTTGAAACTATATTTCTTGAAACTAGATGCGGTACTTTTGAAACTATATTGGGTACTTTTGAAACTATATTCTTGAAACTAGATTGCTATTTCTTGAAACTATATTCAGGATTTTTGGGACGCTTATCTGTTAATTAGTCGTTGCTAAGTGTTTGATTCTAATGAATAAATTCGAATCGTTGATAAATCGATTAGAGAAACCAAAACGAAACGGTTTTAATGTCCGGGCTCGGTGTCCGGTCCACGGATCGAAAGGCCAAACGCTATCGGTCACTGAGAAAGAGGGCGGTTATATCGTGGCGCATTGTTTCGCCTGTGGTGCCGACGGTTTGGAGCTAGTTAAGGCGCTGGGGCTTCCGGTTTCGGTTTTATTTCCAGATGATCGAGAGTATGTCGCGCCTTCAATCACTCGGAAGATGAAAGAGGAAAATATTCAAGATGTTCTAATGTTGTTTTTGGTTGATGGGACCGAGGGCTTTCAGGATAAGAAACGATTAAGGAAATGTCGGGAAAGGGTTAAGGGATTCCAACAGAAGTTTGAT
>VTLG01009964.1_pt1 | contig 14924 bp, 13 predicted proteins | sample 4694571 | NCBI WGS metagenome assembly VTLG01 (sample SAMN12604809, study PRJNA352737) | marine metagenome | biome: ENVO:00000447; feature: ENVO:00000209|ENVO:00000569|ENVO:01000036; material: ENVO:00002151; isolation source: viral sequences binned using virsorter ...
CTACAGGCAGAGCTTATAATAAACCTACATCTGTAGGGGCTACAGGTTTCTCAAGTCAGATTACACAATGGAGTTTAGATAATTGGGGTGAAGATGTACTATGTAATCGTAGGAATGGAACACTATATTTATTCGATACAGATGCCTCAACAACTCCTTTAAGAGCAGTAAAGGTATCTGGAGCTACAAATTCCACACCTACAACGATTGCATCTATCTTGGTATCTCCTAACGATAGACATGTTATAGCTCTTGGAGCTAATCAATTTGGAACTACGGCATCTCCCACTGGTACATATGATCCCATGACAGTACGATGGTCGAATCAGGAAGACCAAACTAATTGGGTTCCTTCTGTTAGTTCGACTTCAGGTGAAGTACAGATTACAGATGGTAATAAGATAGTAGGTGGAGTACGATCCAGAAATGCTATTAATATATGGACAGATAATGCATTATGGTTACAGACATTTGTAGGTCCACCATTTACATTTAAGTTTACACAGATGGGTTCTGGTTGTGGACTTATAGCTCCTCATGCAGCCGTTGATTATGATGGTCGTACTGCATGGATGGGCTTTGATAACTTCTATGCATTTGATGGACAGGTACGAACTTTGGACTGTACAGTACGTAGATATGTATTTGATAGATTAAACGAGAGCCAGAAAGATAAGATATTTGCAGGAGTTAATTCAGAGTTTAAAGAAATAGTATGGTTATATCCTTCTACAGATTCCAATGAGTGTGATTCTTATGTTATATGGTCACCTGATGAAAACTACTGGACCTATGGAAGTGGTATCTTTACCACCTTTGCAGATAAAGGAACCTTTGATAATACAATTACAACAGGTGTAAGTGTTGCAGGTAATAACTTATATAATAATGAACCTGAAAATATCTTTACAATAAATGGTGAAGCAGCAACTTCATTCTTAGAGTCAGCAGACTTTGATATTAACGATGGTAATGAGTTAATGTTTATTGACAGAATTGTACCTGATTTAGCTATTAATGATGGAGTTATAAAGTTTTCGATAAAGACCAAGAATTTTCCAGAGCAAGCTGACTCAGAATTAATAGAGAAAGGACCATTCTCTATATCAAAGAATACAAATAAAGTAGATTTAAGAGCACGAGGAAGGCAGGGAAGAGTAAGAGTATCATGTGAATCGGCTGGTACGAAGTGGCAATGGGGAACAGTTCGTATGTCGATGCAACCAGATGGTTTGAGATAATGGCTAGGTATCCAGAGTTTCCTACTATCTTTTCAGATGATATTCAACGAGGAGTTACCCATGCTTATAATAAGTTTCAGCAGTGGGGAGCTGCACTTGTTAATGAGCTAGATACACGAGATCAACAACAGGATGCTACACCGTCTACAAACATATATGCAGTAGTAACAGTGGGTAGTATTAAGAGGCCAGACAAAGGTGATATAGCTTACTCAGTTAGTACAGGTAAGTTTAAAGGATATGTTAGTACAGCAGCAACTCAAGCATGGCAGGATTTAAACTAATGTCAGAATTTATGGATCATTTATATAAGAGTAACTTTATACAAAACCTAAACCAAGGACTAGGTACACCTAAATATTTGGAGGGTAAGACTATTCAAACTTTAGTTGATCCTATGGCTAATATGAATAATCCTATGTTGAGTACAAACAAATCACCGAATACATTTGTTCCTGATAATCCTATAGCACAGTCAAACTACATGAATCCCCGGAGAACGAAATCATGAGAGTAGATAAATTAATAGAGCTAAGAGAAAAGATAGGCAATGAACCTATCATTCCTGATGCAGAGGATAAGTATGAGGTTATGCAGATGATGAAGCAACCTCAGACTATGGAAGAAATGCAAGCTGCTGCTAAACTTAAAACAGAAGAAGATCCTGAATATTCTGCCAAGTATAAAGCTACTAAACCAAAACCTTTACGTGGTGGTGGTAGTCTTGCAGAACAAGCTGAGAACGTAAGACAGGCAGGACGATATGGTGATACGGAATTAATGCATGTTACTCCTGAAGAAGCTAAAGGACTTTCTTCTTTACGTGGTGGAGTTACTCTTAATCCTGAAACTAATCTACCAGAAGCATTTCCTTGGGCAATACCTATTGCTGCTGCTGCTGCTCCTGCTATTGCTAGTGGTACTGCTGCTGCTGCTGCTGTTCCATTAGCTGCATCTCTTGCTCCAGCAGCAGGGGGAGCTTTTGGATTTGCTACTCCTGCTGCTACTTCTGGTATTATGGCAGGTAGTGCTATACCATTAGGGATGGGTAAGTATGCTGCTACATCAGGATTACCTTGGTTATCTAGTGGAGGTGGAGGTGGCCTTTGGAATACTATAACTCAGACTGCTGGTTCATTATGGGAAGGGTATAAAGGTATGAACCCTGTTTTCCAAGGTGCTATTGAAGGTGCTCTCACTACTCCTGTTATGAATACCCTTACAGGTAAAGAAACAGAAGCAGAAGATGTTATGACAGGTGCTGTTCTTGGAGCTACTCTTGCAGGAGTTAGAGGTGAGAGTTTCTTAGGTAGTCTTGGAGAAGGTGCAGCCGAAGAAACAACTACAAAAGTAGCTGAGAAAGCAACAGAAAAGGGAGCTGATAAAGTCACAGAAGATGGAGTATTTAATACATTATTAAATAAAGCTAAAGATACTTTAACTGATCCTCTAGCACTTGGATTAGGTGCATTAAGTCTTACATCAGCATTGTCTACACCTCAACAGCAAGCTCTAGGTACTCCTAGAAGAGTTGCTCCTATTGATCCAGCAGATCCACAGTTTGCCAGAACTGCTATAGATGTAGATCCAGTTACAGGTGAAGATAGGTTCTCCGAAGAATCTCTAGTTAGCAGAGTAGTAGAAGAAGGAGAAGGTAGAGGATTAGGGAGACAACTAACAGATGCCTTTACAGATCCTAGTGAAGAGATTGAGGTAGCTCAAGCAGCAGGTGGTGGTATTATAAGTTTATATCCGGGTGGTTCTACAGGTAGTCCGGGTGGAGGCAATAATCCTTCCCACTCAGGACATCCTTACTATGGTGGACCCTTACCGGGATCTCTGGAATATATTACAAGTCCTGTTAGATTAGATCGTAAGAAGGATAAAGGTGGTGGTGGTGCTCCAGAAGAAGAGGAAAAAGTATTTACTCCATTTACATCAAGAGCAGCAGACTTTGATGTAGATGATAGACTAGCTAGGATATTAGGAACACAAGATACGGAACCAACTACACCTATATTTGTTCCATCAGGATCAGGTACAGCTACTCCTATATCTGCTACTCCTACAAATATACCAGCAGGAGATGCAGCCTTGGAAGATCTACTGTCTAGGTTCAGAGCTAAGAGAGAAGATCCTATTGTAGCTTCTGTAGCTCCAGTGGTGGATGGCTCTTATCAAGGTGGACTAGTTTCTCTGGCTCATGGTGGAGAACCTCTAGGACAGAATACACCTGTATTTGAAGGACAGGTTCCGTTGAATGGAGATGGCATGGATGATGAAATTCCATATAAGGTAATCCCTCAAGATCCTGAAGATGCTCCTGATACACCTGATATAGCTTTACTAAGTTCCGATGAATATGTTCTACCTGCTGATGTTGTGTCCATGCTAGGTAATGGTAGTAGTAATGCAGGAGCACAAGCTCTGGATAGATTTACAAAATTAGTTCGTAAGAAAGCACATGGAACAGATAAACAACAGACTGAATTAAATGAAGATAGGGAGTTATCTAACTTAATCTCATGATTATATATCAAGTTGAACCTCAACATATAGATCTTGTATGGTCTAGTGTTGCACCACTATTAAAGAAACCATTAGAAACAGGATTAGAAGAAGTAGGATTAGATGATATAAAAGAATGGCTAAAGAATCAAAGGCAACAACTTTGGTTATTCTTGGATGAAGAAGAACAAAAAATTATTGGAGCATGTACTACTCAAATTATAATTTATCCTAATAAACGACATTTACAAATACATTTAGTTGGAGCAAAGAAGAATAAATTAGGGGAGTGGATGAAAGAATGGCCTTCAGTAGCTGCTGATTTTTGTAAGAAAAATAATATTAGCAATATTGAAGTCATGGCTTATAGAAAAGGATGGGAAAGATTACTATCTGATAAGGGGTATAAAAAGTATTATACTGTTTTAGTGAAGGAAATGAACAATGATTAATACAAAAGACTATATATTAGATCTATCTATGCCTGAAAAGGTGGCACTATTTAATGAATTATATAGTGAACTTGCAGGTTATGGTACAGATGGAGATACAGAACTTGCTCATGTAAATACATTTGAAGCACGACTTCTGAAATCTATCGGTGGATCAGGAACTATTAATGAGATCACTGAGTTACGACAGTTTGGTGGTGGTGGACAACCTGCTCCACCTGCACAGCAAAGTGTTACACAGACCACAGAATTTCCACCTGAGTTACGTCCATTCATATCGGATATTCTAGGTGAAGCTCAAGCTGAATTTCAACGAGAGAAACAGGAGGGTTTCCTTCCCTTCCCCGGACCTCAAATTGCTTCCTTTACCCCAGAGCAGCAAGCAGCTTTTGAAACAGGTAGGCAACAGTTCACTGGTTTTGCTGGTACACCACTGGCAGCAGGAGAAACATATGCTAGACCTGCATTAGCCTCTACAGCATTAGGTACATCCGAAGTAGGTACAGAAGATATCGGACGTAGGATGGACCCATTCCTTCAGAATGTGGTAGACATAGCTAAAAGAGAAGCAGTACGAGATGAAGAAGCAGCAGTACAAGGTAGAGCAGCACAAGCTGTTGGAGCTGGTTCCTTTGGTGGAACTAGACAAGCCTTGGTAGAATCAGAAGCTGAAAGAAATTTAGCTGAACGTCTAGGTGACATTCAAGCACGAGGATTATCCACTGCATTTCAAAATGCACAACAATCAGCAGAGGCCCAACGTCAAAGAGAATTGGCAGGTGGTAGACAGTTTGCTGCAATAGGAGATATTGCTGGACAAAGAGCAAGAGCTGATATTGGTGGTCTAGCTGGTATTGGAGAAACCCAACAGCAAAGAAGACAACAGGCTTTGGATATAGCTCGTCAGGAATTTGGACAGGAACAGGTGTTCCCTGCTCAGACATTAGGAAAGTATCAGTCTATTGTTAGAGGCTTTCCATATCAGATGGGCTTTACACAACAGGCTCAACAGACTATACCTACTCCATCGTTAGCTCAGACACTTACTGGTGGTGCTGCTACGGCTGCTGGATTGTATGGAATGTTTGGTGGATTTAAACCTAGCAAAGAAGGTGGAATGGTAGGCCGTCAAGGTGGTGGTCTAGTTTCTCTGGAAGGTGGTGGAGTACCAACGGCACCCACAACTGGAGGTGTACCTCAAGTACCACTAGGAGCACAGAAGATGGTTCCTCACCTTATGAAGATGTATGAGAGTAATCCACAATTTAAAAATAAAATAGATCAAGATATTCAAAGGATGGTTCCTCAAGTACAGGGAACTAATCTTGGAGCAGGAGGAGCACAGACAAACTTAGGTATGGCAGGTGCTCCACCATTTACTGGTAAAGGAGGTGGTCTTGTTTCTTTGCAAGGGGGTTCAGGGAAGACTACCCTTGGAGATGTTGATCCAGAGATTGGAGGTTTATTAAATTCTTCAGTTGAAACTCCAGAAGAAAAAGCTGTACGAGAACAGAGAGAAGCTATTTTAGCCAGTATTGAAGAGTTACCTTCAAGTCAAGATAAATTAGATAGGGCCGATCAAAGAAGAATGCAAGCTCTATATGCATCTTTAATTGCAGGTGGTGCAGGTATTCTAGGAGCTGATCCACAAAAAGGATATGCTGCTGCTATAGGTGAAGGTATTCAAGCTGGTCTGCCAATAGCTGCTTCTGGTATGGAAGGTTATTATGATGCTTTAGATGAAGCAGATGAAATTGGTATTCAAAGGGAAATACAAAAATATAGTTTATTAAGAGATGCAACTGAAGATCAAGCAAAGAAAGCTGCATATACTAAGGAAATTCTACTTCTTAAACATTCATTAGGATTTGGACCTACAGAACCATACTTTGATAGAGCTGACATGAATACATATTATAATGAGACTATAGCAGGTTATGATGCAAAAGGTCAAACAGATAAATTAAATAGAGCAGCTATTCGTGAGGAAGTTGAAAGAAGATTAAGGAAGGAAGCAAGAGGATTAGATCGACCTTGGACTGAAGGAGAACTACAAGAAAAAATATCTGATATGTATAAGACTGTTGTAGAGGAACAACTGACATCAGGTAAACCAATAGTACCTAGTCCAAATCAAACAGTTGGTAGTCAAGAGGATGCTGTAGGAGGAATAACAGTAGGAGAGTCAGAAGAAGAGGCTGCTGCTAGGGCTTTAATAACTTCTCAAGGATCTACTCCTGAAATAGAAGAGCTAAATAGAAGAATAGAAGAGACACAGGCAAAATTAGCTACTGCTTCGGGTCGTGATAAACGAGACTTAGGTTATGCATTAAATAACTTAATAGCTGACAGAGATGAATTAATGAGTGTATCTCCAGAAGAAAGATTAGTTGAAATAAAAGAATTAGAAGAAAATCTAGCAGAAGTAGATAAACTTATAGAACAAGCAAGAAAAACAAATCCTAGAGGTTTAGGAGCATTGCAGAAGAGAAAAGAAAACATAGAAGCTCAATTAGCAAATCTAAGATAAGGAAATAATTTATGGCTTTAACAGCTAAAACTGGAGAGTTTCATAATCTTCGTAGAGAACTGGATGAGATGACTGCTGAACAAGGTGGTATATCTCCTAATCAAATACAAAGTTTTCTAGAAGAAAAAGGTGTAGATCCACTGGAATATAAAGAAGCATGGAAAGAATTTAAGGCTTCTGGTTATGAACTGGATAAGCCCGGATTCTTATTAGGTCGTGTAGCTGGTCGAGCAGTTGGAGAAACTATTGAAGCTTTGGCTCCAGAGTCATTGGAAAATTGGGCTGAAGAATACTTCGATAAAAATCTTCCAGAAGGTGTTAGAAGATCTATGTCAGAACTATTTGATCCTTATCATGGAGATGGTCTTATAGAACCTATTGCAGCAGAACTAGCTAGTTTTGCAATTCCCTATACAGGACTTATGAAAGGTTACAAATTTGGTAAGTCGTTTATTTCTGAGAAGAATCTTTCTCGTTTAGGATTATTAGATAAACCTCAAAAGATTGTTAAATCTAAAAGAATAGCTACCCCTGCTCTTCGTAAAAAAATAAAGGAAGGCAAATGGGCTAAACAAGAAAGATTTAAAAGAAGGGGTAAGGGATTAGTACGAGAAGGTCTAGGATTTAGTGGGGCTGTAACTATTATTAATGGGCCTGAAGAAGATTGGCTAACAGATTTAATTGAAGAGCATCCTGAAAAATTATCAATGTTTAAAGGATTAGCTATAGATCCTAATGATCCAAAGTTAGTGCAGGAGTTAAATGCTTTTCTTAACAATACTGTATTAGAAGCTCCCTTTGCTTTAGGAGGTGGAGCTGCTATATATTTTGGGCCTAAGTTAGCTGATGCAGCTCGTAGAATAGGACTAAGTAAAACAATAGTAGAGAAAACTAAACTAGATAAAGTAGCTAAGATGTCTAGAGAATGGTTAACATCTAAGTATGGAGTTGATGATGTTGTATTAGCTTTAGGATTACGTAGATTCTTTGCTCCTAATAAAGCTGTGTCTGAAGCTGATGGTATATCACAAGATTTTAAGAGAGTTGTTGAAAAAGAAATGGCAGCAGAACGTAAGAGAGCTAGAAAAGAAAAAAGAAAAGCTATTCGTAAAGAAGACTTAATATTAAGAATGAATAGAGCTTTAGGTGGAGAATCTTATTCTAAGCAGGATTATAATATACGAGCACAAAAAGCATCTATGGATACTCTTAGAGCTACAGGTTTTAATGAGTCAGCCGATTTATTAGAAGGTATGAGAGGAAAACTTGATGAGTTTTCTAAATCTATTACTGGTGCAAATGGTGGTAATCCTCTTGTAACTGGAGAATTAAAAGTAACTATAGATTCTAATTTAGGATTCTATATGAATAGAGCTTATCGTGTATTTGATGATCCTTCTTTTGAAGGATGGAATGAACTTGATACAAATGTAAAATCTAATGCTATGAATTATCTAAGACAGCAAGGAATTAATGATCAAGATTCTGAATGGATATTAAAAGAAATATTAGCAAAAGGAGATAAGAAGGATTTTAAAAATGGTATTAAATTACTTGCCAATACATTTACACAGGGTAATAAACCATTTTTAGCAAGAGGAAAAATTCCTTGGGCAATTAGAAATCTTATGCAGGAAGTTAAAGATCCTTATAAAAACTTTGCCAGAACATATGAGAAAGTATCTGTAGCTAAAGCTGAAGCTGACTTTATGAAGGATATAAGAGATTATTTACTTGCTCATGATTTGGCTGTAGTAGGTAAAAAAGCACCTGTCGTATCTGGAGGTCCAAAGTATATGCTTCCTGCTAATTATAAAAGACCTAAAGGTACAACTAATGAAGAATCACTTATTAATTTAAAAGAGATATCTGAGGAAAGACTTAAAAAAATTCTTGGAAAAGGAAATGTTCAACCAACAAAAGAAGTATTGAAGGATGAAGGAGGACCACGAGTTGTAAATCCATTAGAAGATCTCTTTGTTAATGAGAGCTATGCTAAATTTTTAAATGAAGGTATAGAATATTTAAGTCCAATGCATCCTGCATGGCAAAAGTTTCTAATGCTAAAGGTTGCTTCTCAAACAGCCAAGACTGTTCTATCTCCTGCTACTCATGGTCGTAATATCATGGGTAATGTTGTTCTCATGGTAGCTAATGGATATAAACCATATGCTCTAGGTGGAGAGAAGAATCCTTTTGGTATAGTAGCTAATCGTCTTAAAGGTTATAGTACTGAGGAATTAGGAAAATATGTAGGAAGACTACAGGAACTTGGTATTATAGATAGTAGTGTTAAAGCTCAGACACTCAAGAAAAATGCTAGTGAGGCTTATAACTTTGATCCCGGCACCCGAATGGAGGCATTAGCTAAAACTGATGTAGGTAAATTCGTTGGAAAAACATTTGAAGTATATCAGGCAGAAGATGATCTATTTAAAATGCTTCACTTTCAAAAGACTATGGATGATATGAGAAAGTGGAATCTAGGAGTAACTGATGATGCCCTAGAAGAAATGGCAGCAGCTAGGACACGAGACTTAATGCCTAACTATGCTTTAGTTCCTAAAGCAGTTAAGATGTTAAGACGTTGGCCTCTTAGTGATTTTGCTGCATGGCCTTCAGAGATGATGAGAGTTAGTAAAAATCTTTTAAAGTATACTTATGATGATGTTACAGGCAAGACTGCTCAAAAATTAAAGAGGAAAGGATTTGATATAAATCCAGAAGCTGCTGATGCTATTAGAGATCAAGGCTATAGAAGGATGGGAGGTTTAGTTGCTGCTTCTATGGCTGGAGATATAGGTCAGAATTTTTCAATGAACCTAGCTGGTTTAAGTGAAGAAGATGTTTATAATATAAATAGACTGTCTCCAGCTTGGTCCCAAGATACAGCCAAGATATTTTTAAGTGGACTTAACATGGATAATAATAATCATTTTGGAGTAGACTTTGTAAATCTAGGACCAATAGATCCTTTCTCTTACTTAAAAACTCCAGCTAGATTATTAGTTTCTCATATAAAATCTGGAAAGACTTTAGAACGAGCTGATATAAATGCTATGCTTCTGGCAGGTTATGCAAATGTATTAGAACCATTTGTTGGAGCTTCAATGGCTGCTGAATCTATGATGAATATTCTGCAAGGTGCAGGTACAAGAGAAGGGTTAGAAGAAGGAGCTAAAGATATACCCGGATTTGCTTTAAGAATGGGAAAAGAAGTTTATGATCTGTTAGAACCCGGAGCTATAAACTTGGCAAGAAGACAATGGGATTATTCTAGAAGAAAGGGACAGGCAGGAACAGAAGGAGCACAAAGTAAGTTTGGTTATACGATGCCTCATAGGGAATTTTTTGATCTTGGAAAGGGAGGAACAGGAGATAGTGGTGCTCTGCTAAGATGGATAGGTATCCGACCTCAACGGTTAGATATATCGGCTGGTATGAGAAGAACTTTATTACCTATTATTAAAAATATAGATAATGTTTCTGCTCAGTTTACTAAAGATATTTCTGATCCAATAGGATTTTCTAATAAACAAGTATTTGATATGTATAGAAAAAATGTTATGAAACAATTACAATATTATCAAGAGCTTAATAATTATACAGAAATCTATGATGATTTATTAAGAGGTGGTAATTTAACAGAAGATAAAAGAAATCAACTAATTGAGGAAGGTATTACAAAAGATTGGAGGCAAGATTTACCTCCTAATTTAATTGAATATATGGATGAAACTAGACGGAATGAATTTACACCTTTTGAGATCTCTCAAACAGCACATGATATAATGAGAATTTCAGAGATACCTGTATCTATGGAAACAATTCGTAAATATAAACGATCTCTTGAAGGTAAAAAAATAACTAACAAGTAGGAGTTACCTATGCAAGACATGACTATGATCTGGAATGCCATACTCACGATGGCTATTGGTGGATTTCTGTGGTGGATACGTACCACTTCAGCATCCATTACAAAGATACGTGAGGAAGGGTTGTCTAATAGGGAGCATATAGCTCTGACCTATGCAACCAAACAAGATGTTAAAGACGACCTACACCAGATTATGGCAAGGTTTGATAGACTTGAAGATAAGATAGATGATTATATGAGGATGGATAAATAATGGTTGATCCACTACCTATGGAAGAACCTACTCCTGTTAGAATATCAGATCAGTACCCTGCTGCTGCTGCTCTAATACGTAAGTGGGAATCAGTTGATCAGTCAGGTGATCCACATCTTATTCCTTATCAAGATAGTGGTGGGAATTGGACAGTAGGTTATGGACAACTTATAGATTCTGATAGTAAAGATATTGAACGAACTCCTGAATGGGCAGAAGCTAACTTCGATAATCAAATAGAAGTAGCCTTAGAGGATGTAAGAAAATTAGAGGCAAAACTTCCAAAAGGAATGAGATTTACTCATAATGAAATAGAAGGTTTAATTCCAATTCTACAAAATGTAGGATATACAAAAATTACTAACCAAGGTATAAATGCAATGGAAGCATTACAAGATGGAGATAAAAAAAGATTTGCATTTGAACTATTTGATGCTGAACAAGGATTTACAAAAGGTGCTAATGAAGATGGAGATAAGGCTATATTAGAGGGGCTAGTAACAAGACGAGGAGAAGAAGCAGCTTTATTTGCCAGAGGACGGCATACAGGTGGTATGGTACAACGTAATCTATATCCCTATAATCCACGACCCATATAAGGAGTTATAATGAAGAAACGATGGGAGTTTTTCTCAGAAGACGATTTAAGATGTAAAGGTACAGGTGAAATAAATATGAATGAAGAGTTTATGAAGAAGCTCGTAGCTCTTCGGAAGGAATTAGATCAGCACATGAATATAATATCGGGCTATAGACATATGGCTTACAACGATGTTATAGGGGGTAATAGAAGTTCACCCCATCTACAAGGTATAGCTGTAGATATTGCATGTCATGGTAAAAAAGCATATAATATAATTAGATTAGCAACGGAGCATGGCTTTAAAGGTATAGGTATAAAGCAACATGGTTCTAAGGAAGATAGATATGTTCATTTAGATATGGACAACTATCAAACTCCTACTATATGGAGTTATAAATAACACAACGATAAGGAGTAATAAATGGATTGGATGGAATTTGTTAGAACGTCTTGGCCCATCTTCCTTGCACTTACTACTCTTATCGTTGTGCTGGCAAAGATGCATTCAGATATTCAAATCATAAAAGATAAGATACGAACACTCTTTGACCTATTCAACAAGGATAGGAACTAAAAACTACGGCTATATTCTAGGAATATATCTCCTGTATCTCTATAGCTCACACCATCTACGGTATCGGAACGAAAGAAGTTAACAGTACGTCCTATCTTACGGGTCCAAGCTACCTTAATAATGTTATCTTCCAAGAACTGCTTTGAAAGAAAGAGCCTCATCTTATTCTGAGTACCATCATCTGCATTAAATTCATAACGAGTACCCAATGTAATACCTAGATCTGCTGTCCTAGTGGGCAACGGAGCCAGATCTTCAACAGTAACATCACTTGCTTGTGCTTCTTGTTCATCGTTACAAGCAGCAATCACAAACAAACTAGCTACTAAAGCTACAATAATCTTCATATATTTCTCCTATGTAAAGTTACATTTCTTAATAAGGTTATCAACTTTGTCTTTGCCAAGTATTTGTAGAGCTTCAATGATAGATGTTTCTAAACCTTCCTTAGATATGTCAGCATCTTTATCACTCTTGGCTCCTCGTATTCTGGAAAGAAGTTCCAGTGCTTTGATAGCACTATTTGTATGCCCACTATTCTTAGCAAATGTATATTGATTTTCTATTTCATCAATAACATCTATATTAGTTTCTAGTTCATTCTCTAAGTCGGCTATTCTTTCCACAATCTCATCGTTCTTCAACATCCTATAACCTTGATTATAGGCAGATCGTGCAGCATATCCAGCAGCCTTGGCAGCTTCTGTTGCATTACGATGTAGCACGTAGGCTTGTGCAAACCTCTCTTGTTTATCTGTTAGCATTATTTAAGGTTGTCTCTTTGTATACCTTTGGTCTTCTCAAAACTTCTCATACCACCTAGACCAAGTAAGGATAATGTTAATGTCATCAGTCCTTCTGTTGGTATCATAGGTAGTACTATATCATTAGCCCATATAGCCAAGGCCCATAGACATATAGGTTGGAATACGAATTGCCATCCTAATCCAAAGGCACATATCCACATGATAGCTGGCCTAGCTCCTGCTACAAAGATAGAAGGATGCTTGGCTTGTTCTTTATTAACATCTATCTGTGCAAGATTAGCTCGTTGCACCTGTGTCTTCAGCTCATGGTTTAACTTGGCACGTAGATCTTTGTCCTCGACAAACTTATCCAGTACATTATCTACCACACCCACTACTGATTCTATAAGTCCTATAGCCATACTATTCTCCTATGTTAAATAGATTGTACTGAAGAACATTATCACAAAGCTGAGTACGAATAGAGATATAATTAATTCCCAATCTTCCATGATATCCTCAATGACTGTACAAAACATTTGTTTTAAATATTCCAGACGAGACAAATCTTTCCTCCACTTCTTCAAAGGTTACATGAACAGTTGTCCACTCATGGTGCTTAGTATACCATACTTTACGTAATAAGTCCATCCACCACTCAGGAGAATGTACAGATACGTGTACGTTCTTGCCGTTCTTAAATGTTTTAAGTGCTTCGTAACAGGCTATGTTCAGGAATACAGCCTTGCTTGAGTAGCCCATAATCCTATCTAATACCCACTCTGCATCCTCTGTAGGTACGTGTTCCATCACATCAACAGCTATGACTGCATCGAATACTCCTTTAGGTAGCTTGGAGAACTTCTCCACACCCGGATCATAACAGGTTACTGAGTTAAGATTCCAGAACTTATTTAATGGTTTAGTCAGCTTCTTCTTAGTATAAGGATGATCTGCTTCATATAAATATCCCTTACCACTACCATAATCCAGAAGAGTCTTACACTTGTTATCCTTTAGAATAGATCTAATGTAGTGTGTATACTTGAGTACACTCTTGCCCGGAAACATAGTAGGATCTTTATGTAAGCCCTTGTATTCATCTACTAATTCGTTATACTCAGTGGATGGCTCAGTCATTGAATGCATCCTTGAACTCACCAACCTTCCGTTCATCCAGATATAGTTTCCACAGAGCACTGACAAGTGTATTATCTCCATGTATATCTAATGTCAGATTCATAGAGCCATCGTTAAAGGTACGTTCACAATCCTGTGCCATAGCCAGTAGCTCACCAGTAGTCCAGTAGTTCTCTCCACGTACATTAACCTGTATATACTTAGGCTTTGGCTCCTCATCCTCTGAGCCTGTTGTCTCTTTCATCTGCTCTGGAGTAGGCTTCTTCTGCATGGAAGAATCAAATCCAAAGAGATCAAATGTCCTAAAGCCCATTGTATGCATGATACCAAGGCACCTCATGGCTGCACACGTACCACCTGTAATAAGAGTAGAGCCTTCTGGTATGCCAAGGTTAGGCATTACATGTACCTTCTGGTTCTCTATCTCCTGCTCTCTCTCGTCTTCATTACGTAGTGATTCGGTAAAGGCGTGCCATCCATAGATATCAGCTTTCTTTTCCAGCAGATACTTGGTAACAGATGGATCTGTCATGGATGCTACAAAGAACTTAGTGGTAGGATCAATAGTCTTGAATAGATCCTTACGTATCACTCCATGTGTACTCTCTCCTTCAATAGATCGTGGATCAAGTACAATACAGGCCCAAGGTTTGATACCATTCTCCAATAGTTTAGGATACGAATGCTTTACACATAGTACTTTAGCATCTGGTTTCTCTTTTATAAGCTGCTTAACTTTAGAGAAGTCTGTTGAGTGTCCACCTGACACTACAATAACTTCTCCATTATGAGGTATACACTTACCAAGGAACTTGTCCTTGTCCATTAGCTTCATGTTCTCCATGATATTACTCTGTATATACTCTTTGTCTACACAGTCTCGTGGATGTACCACAATAGGTACGTTAAGTAAGCTATCAGGAAGGGCTGGAGTTGTAGCTTCATTATATATAATACAATAATGAGTTACTCCACCATCCTTAACAGGGTCAGAGGAAGGAAGAACTATTCTCTTCACAC
>VTLG01011727.1_pt1 | contig 14924 bp, 25 predicted proteins | sample 4694571 | NCBI WGS metagenome assembly VTLG01 (sample SAMN12604809, study PRJNA352737) | marine metagenome | biome: ENVO:00000447; feature: ENVO:00000209|ENVO:00000569|ENVO:01000036; material: ENVO:00002151; isolation source: viral sequences binned using virsorter ...
TTTTTACGCATTGCATCTAGTTCGGCTTTTAGATTCTCTTTTTCGGAATCAACAGCTTGCTCCACAGGAGCAGTTGTTTCGTCAGGCATAAAAACCCACAGGGTTATTTAGGTGATCTAACCATAACTCTTTTTCTTCCCTTTGCCTTTTTTATTTTTTTTAGGCATAACCGAATAGCAACTAAACTTTACCGTAGCGTCTTTGCAGTTGACTTAGTGTAAGTTCACTCCCATCATCTCTAATCATTTTTTGTAAAGCTGCTTGAGGACCACCATTCTTCGATATTTTATTAAAATATTTAACACGACTAGGACTACCAAAAACATCTAATTGAGCAGACTTACCAGCAGGAGTATCTTTTAACCATTGCCCATAAGTCATATTTGAAGGAACCATTCCACCTGAAGCCGATCTTTTTCCTACTCTTGGTGGTTCAAAGTCATAGCCTTGTTTTTTTAATCCTTCATAATCAACAACAGCAACAGTAGTAGAGCGACAATTAAAATGTTGAGGAGGTAAGGGGCCATCACCATATTCAAAAACTTGACCGTCTAAAGAAGCACAAATAGATGAAGTTCTACTATCAAGCGTTGCTACATATCTGTATTTCTGAGTTATATCACTATTTGATTTATAAACATTTTGACTAGCAGCATTTGAGACTTGATTAACACTTGTCCTAACAATTGCCGTAACTTGTCTGTTTGTTGCAGCCGTTAAACTTCCCCCTGCTTTTGCAATTTGTTTTACACTTCCCTTTTGATTGAACAATAAACGACCTTTTAACTTTCTTACTATTTCGTCTGTTGTTTGCCCTTGTAATAATCCAGTTCTTACTTCTTTTGCTAATAAATCTGCTGACGCTGTAGTTATTCCTTGAAAAGCTTTTAAAACAGTTCTTCCATCAGGCAGCGTAATAATTGCACCTTGACCAGCAGTCAAACTGTAAGTTTCTGGAGCACCTGTAACTGACTTGAAAAGATCTTGCTGAAGCGTTATTAAATTTAATTGAGTTGGATCAGTCGTTACAACAGACTGTGCAAACTGTGGACTTACTTCAACTGTTCTGACAATACTTCTAGCTGCTTTTGGTAAAGACTTCTTTAATTGTTCTTCTATAAATTCTGTTTGCAATATCGCTAAACCTTGCAAATTGCTTGCAGTTATTTCTGTCGCATCACCAGCCCAAGTTGCCAAGCTCTCTTTTACTTGAGCAATAATAGATCTAAGTCTTTGGGCTTTATAACTATCGGATCCTTCTAATATTTTTAATTGATTAGCAGCCTCAACAATAATGTTGTTGTATTCATTAATTATCCGTCTAGAAACACTATTGCTATACCTGTTCAGGTCAATAGCATTTCTAAACAGAACGGCTGGAGTGCCTTCATCCGTTATTTGTGGGACAGCAAGTGTTGGCATTTATTAAGCAGCTTCATCTTCTGGCTCTGCTGATTCTGTAGGAATCTCTTCTTGTACTTCCTGCTGTGGTTGCTGCATATCAATTAAACCACCCATTTCGGTAGCTTCTAATTCTTCTTCAACATCAAACTCATCTCCTAATACTTCACCCTCAGTTAATTGATCTAATAAAGTTTTTTGTGTAATAGTTCCAGCAGTATAAAGAGAAAGCAAACTTTGAATCTCTTGAGGCTCAAGTCTTGATGCTAAGAAATCTCTATTAACAAAACTACTTCCAGCTTCATTACTTCCTAAATACTGAGCATGATAAGCAAGTGAGTTATCAATCATATCTTGTACCTGCTGTGCTACCACTTTCATTGTTGAATCTCCTTGTGATCGGTCTATCTTTTTTGCTTCTGCTGTCTCTGCGGATAGCTTTTGCCCTAGAACTGCTGCCAATCCGAGTTCATTTATTTGACCAGACAATTGCTCTAATCTTTGGAATTGTGCGTTATAACTTGTGCCTTTACTTTCAATATATTCTGCCCGACCTTCAGCAGGAAAAGCAATTGCTTCTCCTGGTCCAGCACTAACTTCTTCTGCTGATTGAGGGAAACCATAAAAAGCCAACATAGGAACGGCTGATATATGAAGCTGGTTATCTAAATCAGATTGGACTTGATAAGCCTTTAAATTTAATTCTGCTATGTCCTCCATTGGTGGACGTGACTCCATCAAATTAATCCTGTTGGAATAAGCAACAGAAAAAGGAATCTCAGGCAAACTCATTACACCTTCATCAAATAATTTATAGTCACCAGTTTCAGAATCTTTCCTATGAATTTCAAATTTGCCAGGAGTTAAAACACGAACTTGCTCTACTTCTTTTTCACCATATAAACCATCAGGCTCAAAGACATGTTCAAGCAACCTTAACTGACTAAATTTCTGCTGACCGTCTTCTAATTCTGTCCTCCATCCTAAAATTTCCCTTGGCGAATAAGTCACCCAGTATGGTCTTCCATTTTGTCCAGCAGCAGGAGCGTCAACTAAAACGCCACAATGTCCATATCTAATTACTTTTCTGGCAGTCTCATAAGTCCAGACATTGAGATCATTTCCCTGTAAATCCACATCGAATAATTGCTCTCGAATGACATCAGCAACATCAGTCAAACGAACAGGCTTTCTTGTTAACATTCCTGCCAACATTCTTTCAAGACGTTGATAAAAAGGAGGACAAACAGAACGAGCTAATCTGTTGTCATAGCTTTCATCTAATTCTCTAGGCTCTTGCGGCAAATATCTTCTATGTTTTTTACGCATCTCATAAGATCCACCCATTAAATCTTCAATGAGAATCCAATGAGGCTCTTGTATTTGCCAAGCAGCATTAGGATCATTTACAAAAGTTTCTGTACCAGCTTTATCACGACTGTAGTAGTTGTAACCGCTATACACGATGGAACCTCAACGCTATGTGAACAGTTTAGTCTTAATACAGCCTAATACCTGTTCCTCTTCCTGCTCTTGCATATAAAGGATTAAATTCACGCCAAACAAGATAGCCAAGAGCATCATTCGCATGATCGTACCCAGATTCTTTATCTGGATCTCCTTTTTCTGTATAAGACTGAAGTTCTAAACATTCTATTAAGCGTCTGCAACAGGGAGCAATCTCCAATCGTATTTGTCCTTGTCCGTTCTCCAAAAGAGCTTGGACAGACGAGATTCGATCTCTAACTGGTGGGTTCGCTTTTGGGCTTTGGTTTGTGAATCCATAACTCTCAAGTATGGATATGTCTGTTTGTGCTGCATTGGTTGAACGATTCCCCCCTGAAGAATCTGGGTAAACAAAAATCCGTTGATTTGGGTATCTACGAATAATTTCTTTAGCAAGAGCATCAGTGTCATGTGCTCCTGTGATTTCATCAATTATGATTAGCTTTCCAGCAACACGCACCCCAATAATTGCTGACATGTTAGAAATGTTAAAGTCGATTCCAATCCTTAACGGTTCATCTTCATAATCAATATTTTTGTCTGTTACATGTAGTTGTCTATTAAACCTGTCATATACCTGACCAGTTGTTAAATTCGTAAATTCTCCATTTAGATACGCTTGTAAAAGGCTTGGATCATAGTTGGATTCTAATCTTGCAATAAAGTCATCTGGCAAATGTGGATTGTCAGATGTTTTCATTTTTATTAAACGTCTGTCTTCTCTTTTCTTTGCATCGTCACTTCCGAAAGTTTGCCACATCCAACGAAATCCTTCAGGAGTGGAAGCAACGCCAAATTGACGCACATTTCCAGCACGTAAACGGCCTAAGATTTTAGGAAAGGCTCTTGACGCAATCGTGGGAGCAACTGTATCTATTTCATCAGCAAGCACCCAAGCTAAGTTCAATCCAATTATTCTTGACCAGTTTTCAAAAGACCTACATAAAATTTTTGTATCTCCTTTTGGTAAATGCAAAAGATATTCAGGTAATGGAGATGCCCTAAATGTATAAGGGATGTCGTATTCCTCTAAATAGTTTTCAAAATCATTCATCCAAATATCTCTAATCAATGGGCCAGTTGGTTCCATAACACAACCTGTAAAACCTTGATTAACTAAAGAAAGATGAATAGCTTTACAACATAAGGCTCTTGTTTTCCCTGCTCCATACCCTGCCGACATTCCTAATATTTCCGTTTTATAATCAGTAACAAAATCTAATTGACCTGGATGTAAATTAGTTTGCATTTTAGATATAAGTTTTTCCGAATCAAATACTCCATCTCCGTGTCCTATCTTTTGTAAGACTTTACCGTCTGCAACTGCTGTTAAGAAACCATTAATCATATATTTTAGCGATCTTTGCAGCCGTATTAATTGCACCTAAAGCAACTGATAAATTATTTTGTTCCATAGACTTTTTATGAATGATATTTAACTGCGATAACAACACAGCCGCAAAAGCTTGTCTGTCAAGGTTGTAATCCTCTTGCAAAAATAGGCGAGCTTCAGAAACGTATTCATCAACTTGTCTTATTTTTACCCCCCATTCTTGAGCTGCATATTGAGCTAAATCTGAACGAGTTGCTCCATTAGCAATCATCCTAGAAAAACGCTGAACACGAAATGCTTTCTCAGCAGCCGTACAGCGTTTAGTTCGTTCTTTTTTTTCTATCTCAACATCCATAATTAATCTAAATTTGCAAAAGAATCTAAGACATACCAAACGTGACTATTTCTATAACCTTTTTGGTAAGTAGGAATAATTGGAGTTACTCCGTGCATATTTCGCCAAGCAGGATAAACAAGCATTGAATTATCTGTTTGTTCAAAGGTAGCTCCATAATCAGGGACATGTAAATTTCCTCCTTTACTATTCCTTCTTTTGGTAATGATAATGTTCACACCTCCTTTTACGTTTGCATGGTCTTGATGAACTGGTGCTGAGATATTGCAATTAGAAATAGTTGAAGTGAAGTATTTTGCAAATCTCCATTTTTTAGGAACCCTTTCTTCAATTCGTTCTTTATGAAAATCAGCAACAGAAGGAATATATTTTTCAACTAATTGAAAAGCTTTTTGACCTGCTGCATTCATAGCTTTTGCAAAAGTCTCAGCACTTTTTACAGCATGAACAGAAGAACGAGTTGCATAGGGTCTTCTCATATGTGGTTTAGGTGGACAAGATCCCAAAATTGTTGAATATTGTTTTACTTCTCCTTCTTCGTTGTGAAGACCACTTGAGCGTCTCATTTCTGATTTAGGTACACGTTTAGTCAGAATCTCGGTGTCAGCGATGTTAACAAGGTTCTGAAGATCTGCTGGTAGCTTTTTAATAAACAAGCCGACATGAGAACCATCGGGATCAACAAGAATACAATCGTCTGAAACATTTGGTTCAATATTTCCGACTTCATCCCCGATAGATAAAGTCCTTTTGATTGGTGTGAGGGTGAGAGAATTTAAAGTCATTTAGTTAAAGCCTCAATTAATTTCATACCTACATAAACACCGTTTTTTCTAGCATCAGCCACTAACGCTTTTGCTTCTTCATAATCTTCTGATCTAAATTCTATTTGTATTGCTTTTTTTACTCCATCAGCCCAATCGTTATCGTCTTCTAGATCATCTAAAGCAGAATAATCAGGGTCTTCAGCAAAGTCAGGTAAATCATCACCCCAACCTAAAACAGTTAAGTCAAAACCAGCATCAGCTAAAGAAGCTAATTCAGATTGCAATAAGTCATCATCCCAACCAGAAGCCAAAGCAAGTTGGTTATCTGCAATGACATAAGCTTTTCTCTGATCTTCAGTTAAATGTTCAAGGCTAATTGTTGGAATTTTTTCAAGGTTAAGAATTTCAGCAGCAAGCAAACGTCCATGACCTGCAACAACATTTAAGTTTTTATCAATTAAAACAGGGTTAGTAAAGCCAAATTCCTTAAGACTGCGTACTAAACGATCTATTTGAGCTTCTGAATGTGTCCTTGGATTGTTTTCGTATGGTTTTAAGGAAGTTCTATCACGTTGAACAATAGATTCAGCCGAAAAAATAGTCATTAATGTGGTTTTTCTAAAATAATAATGGTCGGGGGATGGATCCGCACCACATACGGCCCTGCCTTAACCTTTAGCTTTCCATCCCAAAGGTGTATAGCTTTCAACCTGCTGCAAACAAAAGATGCAGGTATCAGGCTCCCCGACAAAATAATAATAATAAAATTGAAGACAAAAAAAAGCCCCAGTAAAGGGGCTAAAGGTTTAAAAGATAAAGGCTGCTGAGATAGAGATAGCTGCAAGGTAGAAAAGAAACATAGTTGCTCTTTCCTGATTGTTAACTCTCTTGTCTAAACCTTTTGCAGTTTTCAAGAGTTCAGGCTTTAGCATTTTTTCTAAAACCTTAGAAGAAGAAGTCATTGGTAAGAAATCCCCTCAATGTGCTTTGTGCAAGAAAAGACAAGTCCTTCATTCTTAGCCATTTGTATAAACTCGTCTGCTTCATCTCTTGAGTGAGCGTAATCAGACCAATCTTTAGTAACAATGTGCCAGTAATAGACAGGATTGTTTTCTCTTCCTAACTCTTCTCTGTGAAGTTGATCTTGCTGTTCTTCATAACGAAGAAGATCAGATTCAATAGGACAAGACATTTTAAAAAATGTGTGGAATGGGAGTCTCCCCCCTTTACTCTTTAATTATGGCATGCCACATAATAAAACGTGGCTTTCATTTAGAACTATTAATCAGGTTCGCAAGTTGTTGTGAAGTCTCCAAAAAGAGGACGGCCATCATCAGATTCGTCTTGAAACTTTTTGATTTTAATTTCAATGTCTCTGAGGCAACCTGCAAAACTAGCTGGATCAGCTTCCATTAATTCCTCATCATAAGGATCGAAATCTGAACCACCTGGTAAATCACGAATAGCTTCTTGAACAACTTCAAGAATGGTATCAAGTTGATTTTTGTCGAAATTAACCTTGTTCATGGTGAAGTCTCCTTCATTGATTTAATATCATTATGGCATGCCATCAATAAAAAGGCAAGTATCAAAAATTTAAAAAGGCAAAAGAACTTGATTGTAGTTTTTGTAATTAGGATCTAATTCCTCCAATTTCTCTGTGTGCAATCTTTGTTCTGCAATATCTATGTAATTTTTATTAATTTCACTTCCTATAAAAGACCTGTTCATTTTTTTACAAACTACTGCTGTTGATCCACACCCCATAAAAGGATCATAAATTATATCTTTTTCTTTTGTAAAATTAGAAAGGATTGTATAAACTAATTTTTCTGGATAAATTGCTTGGTGATTTTTAAGTTTAGGTTTATTACTTGTTATTAACCAAAGATCTTCTAATGTCCCTCTGTCGAAAACAGCAGTATTAAACTTTCTGCTAATTGAATTGGTTTTGTCAAAAATTAAAATTAATTCTGTTCTTCTGTTTATAACTCCTTCAGAAATAGATGGCTCTGCTTTCCCTTTGTCCCATACAATTATTTCTTTTAAGTAATCAGAATAATCTCCAATCATTTTAAAAACAGATTTTTTACTTCCAGTTACGATTTGAATATTGTAAAAAATTAAATTACTTACTCTTAATAATTCATCAAGGACTTTGCTGTGAAATAGATTATATTCTTGTATTGGTAAATTATCAGCAAAAGCATTATATTTTGTTGTACGTTCTTTTATTATTTGACGTGAGCAATATTGTTTATTCCTAATTCGTAAATTCATATTGTAAGGTGGAGAAGTTATTGTTACATCTATAGAGTCAGTTTTAATTCTTTTTAAGGTAGACAAACAACATTCATTGTAAATATAATTTATTTTCATTTACTTTCTTTTCCTAGTAAAGGTTAGATACAAATTTGTGTAAGCAGCTATCACCAAAAGCAATAAACAAAAAGAATTAAAATTCATAATCATCCTCCGATCCAAAGATACTGCCAACACATTCACGCACATCAATATTCCATCTCAAATTAGAAATAGTGACTTTGCTATTACCAATTTTTTCAACGACAATGGCATGCGGATTAGAACCATCACGAACTAAATAACCATTCTTCCAAACACCTGCTGTGAGTTTTTGAACAGGTGTACTGATAGGAATAGAAACTTTAGGCTCATTGACACCCCCAAGGGATTCGGGGGTTTTATGGGTTAAAGGGGTTTTATTATAAGGGGTTAAAGGGGTTAAACCATCTTTTTTATGTGCGAGGCTACTACTTTCACCCCTTTCACCCTTTTCACCCCCACTTTCCTGTGTACCCTCCTTACGTGGTTTAAACAAACTTGCTGGTCTTCCTTGAAGGTCTACTTTCATAGAATCGTCTTCTAATAACAGTCCTTTCTTTTGCAATCCTCTTAAAGTTCGCAATGCTTTTTGTTGGCTGATATTGAATTGAGAAGACACTTCACTAGAAGTTGTATGAACTTGGTTTTCCCACAACTTAACGACATGGTCATAAACATCACCTTGTCTACCTTGCAAATTCATTTCTACTTCTGCAAGATTTTCAATTGCAATTACGTCTTCTCCATCTCCATGAGATCTCCAACCATCATCAGTTAATTCAAGAACTAAACTTGTTGCTTTACTTCTTCCCATTGGTTTACATGCAATACGGTGGTCCGTCTGCATTTGCCCCTCTGGAGGAGGACACAACCAATTAAGTAGAACCGACCAACTAACCGCACCAGAAAGGCTATTATTACCTCTGGAAGCCGAAATAGCATTTCCACCTGAAACACTTTTGTTGGTGTGGTGTATTAAAACTGTTGTAGATCCAGTTCCAGATAACATCACTTCAAGTTGTCTAGCTGGTAAATCAAAATCACTACTACTTTCTTCTATACCTAGCTGACCAATGCAAGCGTGGTAAGTATCAACCAAAATTAAAGACCCAGGGTTTTCAGAAGCACATTTTCCAATAGCTTCTATTCCTGCATCATTAAGTTGAACATTGTCTTCGAGGCTCCAGAAAATAACTTTTTCGTGAAGCTCATGTACAGCATTACCGAAAGGATCAATAGATTTAGTTCCAAGCCCTTCTCTTTCCAAAAGCGTCCACCAGTCGGATACGTTTTGATCGGTCCCCACGATGATCAAGTGATTGATGTGGCGACGTATTGGAAGATTCAGAAATTCCTGCCTCCCCCCTATGGATGCAGAAGCAAGAGCAACCATCAAAGCTGATTTACCGATTTTGGGAGGTGCTACCAAAAGATTTTGGCGACCTTGCATTATCACACCTTCCCAAAGCCAAGGAACAGGAGAAACATCTAATTTCGCACCACCCCTTTTAGGTTCAGGTATTCCAACTTTTTTACCAGAAGCTTGTGCTAAATAGTGGGCAGCTTCAGCACGAGTTAGCGGTAAACCAATTTCTTCTGCATTCTCACGAAAGAGCAATAAACGGTCTTGGCTATCTGTCGTACAACCAACGACTTTTTCGGCTGCGGATTTTAATTTTTGGACTCGTTCTTTTGCGTCTTCCAGAGTTGGAGTTGTATTCTGCGAGTCGTCTTGTGTAGAACCCATTAGCGGCTTTTTGTGGTGAAAAATAATCTGTTTGTTGGTAGACCCCTAGTTTTTCTAATTCTCGAAAAGCTTTCAATTCAGGGCTGGTTTCATAAGGATTAGCTTTATCAAATTCGTCTAAAGCTTTATCTGACCTTTCTTTTTGTGCTTTGCTATAAACTCCTAAAGCTGCTTTTTCCCAATCAAAATCCTCAGGGAAAGAATAAGGAACCCATCTTAATAATTCATAGGCTCTTTTTTCTTTTTCAAAATCAACCATCAGAATCTCTAGGGAATAAACGATCAGGCATAGAGCACAAGGCATGCTGTACGAGAAGATTTATATAAGCAGTTTTAGATTGACCTAGCGGTCTTTTTTCTTCTACAAGCTGCATGACACGTTCATCAATCGTGACTCGAAATCTTGTATCAACAGTTTCAGTTGATTCGGGCATGAAAAAATAATTTGCGTTGAGGGCTAAGTATGCCCATAATTAACCCATCTAGCAACCCCGACCTTGTTACCAACAATACCCTCTCTCAACTTCTACCCAGAACCACACAGATATAGATACAAAGACGAATGGCTTTTGTACAACGTAACTAATGTTTTAGGCTATGACATGAGCGAAGCCAAGCAAGCAGCAATAAATTATTACAAAGATGGTCCTGATGGATGGGCAGCAAGAGGAAAAGCATTGCACAAAGTTTTAGAAGATAAATTAAAGAAAGGAAAAAGCACTCAAGATGAAAAATGGCAAAGATGGATTGATGCTTTAAATGATTGTGATTTATTTGAAGAAGCAGAAATACTTGCAGTTGAATATTTACTTTGCGACCCAAGAAAATCAGTAGGAGGATCTTTTGACTTTTTGATTAAAACAAAATATGGAGAAACTATATTGGGAGATTTAAAAACATCTTCTACGGAGAAAGCAGCCAAAAGAAGGGACGCTGCAAACGCACAACTTGGAGCATATACATTGATGCTAAATAAACATCATCCAAGCTTGATGATTGATAAATGCTGTACCTTAATTTTAGGCCCAGATTATTGCAGAGTAGAAAGAACAAAGCCAGATGACTGTGTAGAGGAATGGCAAGATGTATGGGGAAAATTTGAACTAACTTTTGAAGATTGGTAAGGGGAAGAGATTTAGAAACATTTAGAATAGTTGCTATTTACATAATGGCATGCCATAATATAAATATGAGGAGCGATCCTCATGTCCACAGAACCTAGAAAACTAAATGGCTAAACCACGATCTTGGAAACAAGTTCTTGCTCATCCTGATATTGAGTCAATAGACGATGATCGGGAATGGGCTAGAAAAAATGATCCATACAGTGAAGATTGCAACATCTGGGTCAACTTGCATGATCACGTTCAAAATCCTGTTTGTGGAACTGAGGGCGGTGGATTTTATGCAGGTGACATGAAAGATGTCATCAGTCACTTTTACTGGGGTTGAACATGGCTAAACCAAAAACGCTTGCAGACCTTAAATCTCATCCTTTAGTGGATGAGATCTGGTTTGAAGATTTTGATGATGGAGAAGAATACTGTTTAAGTCTTAAAGAACCTTATTGGTTTAATACCGAAGAATCAATTTGGATCCATTGCAAAACAGTCAAAGAGTTAATTAGCTCTTTCTATCCATCAATCAAAGATCCGTATTAAAATAAAACCCCTCTTCGGAGGGGTTTTTTATTTAGTTTTACAAAAATGGTTGCGTATTTATACATGGCATGCCATAATATAAAAGTAAGGGGGCGACTCCACCACTTCTTTTAAAATGACTAAAGCCAAAAGCGATTATTTGACCGAGTACGAATCAGAAATGATTACAGCCCTTTACAGGACAATCGGTTACTTAAACGAACAAGGAACAGCTACTCCAGAAGTTAAAAAAGTTCTTTGCAACGAGATCACCGAGATCGAAACAAAAGCAAAGACAAGAATAGAAGAAGAGCAAGATGATTCTTGGCTTGACTTCAACAGCACAATGAGTCCTTGCCACTATTAGGCAAGGCTCATTTTTTTTATCCCAATAATTTAATTTCTTACAATGAAACTTCTTACAAAAGCACTCGAAAAGAAACTTCCAGCCCTTCGCTCTGCAACTAATAAAGCTTATGTGAAGTGGTTTACACCTTGGACTAATTGGACTTGGTTTGTAATGGAATACAACTCCGAAACAGGAGAATGTTTTGGATATGTTGAAGGCTTAGAAAAAGAATTTGGATATTTCAATATTAAAGAGATTCAAGAGCTACAAGGTCCATTTGGACTTAAAGTTGAAAGAGACTTATTGTTTGAAACAACAACAGTTCTTGTGGATGACAAAATCAATGAGGAATTAAATTGAAACAAGAAACTTGGGAATCTGAAAGACATTGCTTAAAATGTTTTTCTACAAATATGTGCTACGGAGAGCCATTAGTAAAAGAACAAGCTTTGACAATAGAGATTCCCATAAGTTGTTCAAAATGTTCAAACAAATGGATAGACGTTTATACATACAATCATTCAACATTGCTTGACTAAATGGTTGCTAAATTATAACTGGCATGCCATAATTAAAATGTTCACTACGAAGGAGACTTCACCACATGTTCAAGTTTGACTACAAAGCTGAACGGTTATCAAAAGTTAGAACAACTTTTCTAACTGATACCGAACACACATTACTCCGCAACATTATTAGCGAAGTGATGAAAGAAGAAGGCACTTCGACTGATGAGTACGAAGAAACTTTAAATGCTCTTCATACAAAAATTTGTCTTTATTTCATGGAGGAAAACTAATGAAGTTTATTTTATTTATTGCTTTTTCTTCTGCCTTCTTTTGGGCTACTTCTTCATCTTTAACTGACATGACCAAAGCAGATTGTCATCACCAAGTGCAAGCAGCATGCGAGGAATTAAGAAAATGAAAAAACTAATTTCTGAGTACACAACAGACTATGACTATGCCGAAAATTATGGCAAAGTCCCTGAATTTAATAAGCAAAGAGAAAAACTAAGAAAAACAATTTCAGAATTAGAACATGAAATATATACAGAGATGAGATTAATCAATGAAAGATGGCATGGTTATAAACTTTTAAAAGAAAGTAGCTATGAATCTGAGAATAAAGAATGGAATGGGGAGGAAGATGATGAATGCAGAAAAATGACAGGTGATTGCTTTGAAATATGGCATTCAATAGCTAATGACAATGCTAATTTCATGCAGAAAGCAGGAATAGAACACGCTAGGAAATTAGTTATAGCAGAAGATAAAAGAATAAAAGCTGAGAAAGATAGTGCAGCTATTTGGGATAAAGAATGGAAAGAAAGAGCAAAAGGAAGAGATGAATGGAATGAATACCAAGAAAAAAACAAAGAAAAGAAAGGAACAGGAAAATGAACGAACAATTTTCTTTATTTGATGATTCTGCTCCGCACAACAAAACGCATACAAGTATTGAAGCAGCTATCGAAATTCAACCGCATCTCAACCGTTTAGAAAAAATGGTATTAGATGCAATCAAAGATTCTGTTAATGGGTTGACCAGAGATGAACTAACCAAAGTGACAAACTTAGGAACTCCCACTATCTGTGCAAGATGTAACGCACTTTTAAAAAAGCACGAAATAAAAGCAAGGTTTGATGAAGAAGGAAAAAAAATAACAAGACCGACCAGTTCAGGAAGAAAAGCAGAAGTCCTATATTCGGTGAATGGCTAATGAATATTCTTTCACCGTTTACGGAAGACCTGCACCTCAAGGAAGTAAGACCTACATGGGCAGGGGCAAAATGGTTGAGTCTTGCAAAAGAGTTAAGCCATGGAGAAAAGACATCAAGATCACCGCCAAAGGGTTGCGTCCTACTCTGTGGCATGCCACAATAGGAGTACAATTAGAGGTTGAATTTTTATTCAAAAGACCTAAACATCATTTCCGCACTAATGGAGAATTAAAGCCTAAAGCACCTTTCCATTGCACTACAAGAGTCGGTGACATAGACAAACTATCTAGAGCAGTCGCAGATGCTTTAACTGGTGTTATCTACGAAGACGACTCACAAATTATTAGCTTAAACACCACAAAACGCTATGCAAGAAGTAACGAACGAGAAGGAGCTAAAATTACGCTCCGAGCTTATAACGGCTCTTAAAGAGTTCCAGCAAACTTGTCCATCTATCGCCAAAGACAAAGAAGGGTATGGCTACAAGTACACCCCTTTAGAAAAGTTTTTGTCTGTAGTGAATCCTGCTTTGCACAAAGTAGGTTTAATTCAAAATCAAACTTACGATTTTCAAGAAGGTCGAACAATTATCGTCACGACCCTTTCCCATGAAAACGGTTATGCAATAACAAGCCGTTTACCGTTGCGAGAACCTCAAGGGAAAAACCCTAAAAAAGATGTCATGCACGAGTGGGGTGGAATAACCACATATTCCAGACGCTATGCCTTGAAAATGATTTTAGGTCTTGAGCCAGACATGGACATGAACCTAGAAGATGTGATTGACAGGGGAAATTCCAACGACAAAAAACCTGCTCCTTGGAAAAAACCTGAACTAAATAAAGTAGAAGGCATTTCTGATAGTGACCAACCATTGTCAGAAGAAGCTAGAAACTTGGCTATTGGTCTTGTAAAAGAAATCAAACTAATAGGAACACCAGAAGAAGGTAAAAAGAATCTTGAACAATTTGTTTCAGATTTCTGCAAGCATTTTGATTTACCGAAAGGTACAAAAGTGCAAGGCAAAATAACAGCCGTTAAACACGAGGAATTTATAGGAGCATGGAAACCTCACAAGTAAAATCACCGCAAGCTTTAGCAGACGTCAGGAGGAGAGACCGACAATTTCAGGTCAGGCTCTCTACGGATCTTGCGGCTCAAGTTCGCTCTTACATGAAAGAAAACGGCCTAAATGAAAATCAGGCCATCAAAAACATCATTACTAATTTTTTCGAAAACAATGCTTAACGTCACCGCTATCGGAAATCTTGCAAGAGATCCCGAATTAAAAAACATCTCAAACATTCCAGCCGTTATTTTCAGCATCGGAGTTGCTACTGGCAAAGATCAAACGACTTGGACTAATTGCACCGTCTTTGGAGAAAAGAAAGCTGAAACTATAATGCAATACCTTAAGAAAGGTCACAGAGTTGCAGTAAGTGGGAAAGGCAGTCTACGAAAATATGAAGGCCAAGATGGCTCTGAAAAATCTAGCTTTGATTTGCTTGTAAATGATTTTACTTTTTTACAGCCAAAGAGCACCGAACCACAAACTGACGAATTTTAACAATGGCATTTTCTAGAAACGTCACAAGCCTCGGCCCTAAACCCAATCTAAAGTTACATTTATTTTGGGTTTGCCAACCTAAAGCAAAAGGGATGAAGATCAGAAAATGGGGGGCTTCTAAAGAAGAAGCCTACAAAAAAATTAAAGAAGTGTACCCAGACGCTTCCGTACTTTGGAAACAAGAACTATGAA
>VTLG01014225.1_pt1 | contig 14923 bp, 6 predicted proteins | sample 4694571 | NCBI WGS metagenome assembly VTLG01 (sample SAMN12604809, study PRJNA352737) | marine metagenome | biome: ENVO:00000447; feature: ENVO:00000209|ENVO:00000569|ENVO:01000036; material: ENVO:00002151; isolation source: viral sequences binned using virsorter ...
GGATGATGTTACAGAAATGTATCTAGACATCACACGTCTCTTTACTTATGAAGACTTACCTGAAGTATTCAAAAGATATATAGTATATAAAGCTTCTACTAGAGCTGCTACACAACTAGTAGGTAATCCTCAATTAGCTAGATTACTAGCTCAACAAGAAGCATTAGCTAGAGCTACCTGCTTAGAGTATGAATGTAATCAAGGTAATCATAGTATGTTCAACTTCCCTGAAGATTCATCCTTTACTACCTTCCAACCATGGAGAACGCTTAGAAGATAATGGCATCAATTACACAAAGTATACCAAACTATGTAGGTGGTATATCTGAACAACCAGATGAAGTGAAATTTCCAGGTCAAGTAGTTGATTCAATTAATGCTATACCAGATATTACTTATGGTCTATATAAAAGACCTGGATCTAAAAGAATAGGTACTTCACCATTAGCTTCTGTAGCTTCTGGTGGGTCTTGGTTTCATTACTATAGAGATGAGACAGAAGGATCATACATAGGACAAGTAGAGACAGATGGTACATTGAATGTCTGGAGATGTTCTGATGGTACTAAGATGACTACAGCTTATGGTACTGGTGGGGAGACAGCTATCAAAACATACCTGTCTGCTTCTAATACAGAAGACTTACAGTTTCTAACTATTAATGATACTACTTTTGTCACTAATAGAGATACAACAGTAGCTACTACTGGTACTACTGATGCTGCATCTGATACTCATTATGCATATGTAGAGATACTAAGAACAGAAAATGGCAGACAATATGCTCTTAATGCATATAATGGAGAAACTACTACAAACTTAACTAGAGCTACTAGATTAAAAATACAATCAGATACTTTAGATGAAGGCGGTGGTACAGGTACATGTCCTGGTATTGGCACACAAGTATTCAGTGTAACTAGTGGTTCTAAAAAGAATCTTATATTCCGTATCACAGCTTTAGGACAACAAGGTAACTTTGCTAGTGAAGACGATACTCAGTCCCCTCAACCTCAACACGGCTTATACAGCTGTTCATATAATAGACAAGTACAATTACTACATGGTGGTGAAGGTTGGGCAGATGGAGATACAGCGACAGTTACCTTAGATCAAGCTAAAACAAGTTATAACTATACAGTAGAAGTTGAAGATGATGAAACTGTAGCCACTAAAGCTGATATAAAAGCAGTACGTCCAGCACCTACACCATTCGATGCTGATTCAGCTGTAACTATTGATACTATTATTGGTGGTATAGTTACAGAATTATCAGGTACTGGCATCACATGTACGGTTATCGGTAACGGTATCTACATGACTAAGAGTAGTGCTTTTCAAATAGAAGTACTAGATAAAGACTTAATGAGAGTCATGCAGTCTTCTGTTAATGACGTATCTCTTTTACCTAGTCAATGTAGAGATGGTTATTTAGTTAAAGTTAGTAACTCTCAAGAGTCAGAAGACGATGACTACTACTTAAAATTTGAAGGTGAGAATAGTAAAGATGGCCCAGGTTCTTGGGTAGAGTGTGCAGCACCTGGTATAGCTAAAGGCTTTGACTTAGCTACTATGCCACATGTTATACAACGTACAGCTTCAACTACATTTACTGTTAAACAATTTTCATATCCTGATAGAACAGTAGGAGATAATACTACTAATCCCATTCCTTCATTTGTAGGAGGTAAAGTAAATAAAGTTTTATTCTTCCGCAATAGACTAGCATTCTTATCAGGAGAAAATGTAGTCACATGTCAACCTGGTACATTAGGTGCTCCAGATTTTTGGGCTAAGACTGCTCTAGCTGTATCAACTTCAGATCCTATAGATATATCTAGTAGCTCTATGTTTCCATCAGATCTATATGATGGTATAGATATCAATGCAGGTTTACTAGTATTTAGTAGTAATCAACAATTCTTATTGTCTTCTGATGATACAATAATGAATCCTGATACTGCTAAGTTAAGGAGTATATCTACATATAACTATAATATTGATATAGCTCCTATATCTATGGGGTCCTCGATAGGTTATATTGATAACTCTGGTAAGTATAGTCGTTTCAATGAAATGATAAATACTGCAAGAGAAGGAGAGCCTACAGTAGGAGAGACTAGTAAAATTGTTCCTTCTTTACTTCCTAAAGATATAGATTTATTAACTAATTCTAGAGAAAACCAATTAGTATTGTTTGGAAAGACTGACTCAGATATAATCTATGGGTTTAAGTATTACCAATTAGGAGATAAAAGACCTCAATCTTCATGGTTTAAATGGAAACTAAATAATCCAATTAAGTATCATTTCATTATTGATGATGATTACTACTTCTTAGATACAGATAACTTCTTACAAAAGATGAGTATCGTACAGGCTGATGCTGATATTAGTATAGATCAAGATAGTGTTAATTACTTATTACATCTAGATAACTATACAACAGTTAGTGGTGGGTCTTATAACTCATCTACTAAAGTAACTACATTCACTAATCAATCAGATTGGATAGATCAAGTTACATCACCTAATGGTACACTAGTACTTGTTGATAGTAACACTAACTCTACACGAGTAGGTAGATACGCAGCATGTACTGTTATCAATAACGATGACTTTACAGTACCTGGAGATTGGTCTAGTGCTACATTAAATATAGGATACTTATATGAATATAATGTAAAGTTCCCTACAATATATAGTACTAAACAAGAAGGCAATAGAGTTGTAGCAGATGTAAGTGCTTCTTTAATTTTACATAGAATCAATCTAAGCTTTGGTAAAGTTGGTCTATATGAAACTACTTTATCTAGAGTAGATCGAGCTGACTATACTGAAGTATATGAAACTGCAGCATTGAATCAGTATAATATATCTGATGCTCCATATGTAGCAGAAAAATTTAAGACGATACCTGTATATGAAAAAAATACTAATGTAGATATAACACTTAAATCTAGTCACCCAGCTCCAACCACATTACATTCAATGTCATGGGAAGGAGATTATTCACCATTGTTCTATCAACGTGTCTAAATTTGATATACAAAAATTAACAATTGAGGCTGCTAATGAGGTAGCCTCTAATTTACTTCTAGAAGACCGTAGAGAGGTCGAAGAGGGTCATGGGATAGATCCTATAGACATAGCCTATTTGGCTCTTCAGAGACCCTCTGCGATATCTTTCACTGCCCCTAACGGCAAGACTGCTGGTATGGCTGGCATAGAAGATGATGGAACTGTTTGGATGTTATGTACTCCGGTTATCCATCAATACCCAATTGCATTCGTTAAAGGAGCTAAGGAATTTATTGATGGTCGAACCACTCCTTTTATCCATAACATAGTAGATGCAAGAAACAAAGTCCATTTAAAATTACTAAAGTTCTTAGGCTTTAAATTTTTGGAAGAAATTTCCTATGGACCAAACAATTTAACATTTATAAAATTTACACATGGCACTATTTGACAGTATATTTGGTACTCCAAATAAGGATAAGGCTGACGCTGAACAGCGAACCCTTATGCATAACCAACTTGCTAGAGGAAACCACTTACATAACTTAGGTACTAAGTCTATAAAACTGCAGGAACTAGCTATACGTAAGTATGCTGGTAGACTTTCTGAAGGTGTAGTAAATGCAAGTATCAAAGCACAAGGTAAAGCAAATAAAGTATCTGAATACTTAACAAAGTTACAAGCTTCTAGTGGATCAGTTAATGAAGGAGGTAGAAGCAGAACTGCTAAAGCTGGTGGTGGTAGAAGTAATGAAAGATTAATGAAACTATCGAAACTATATGAAGCAGAGAATATAGTTAGATTTACAAAAGGTGAAAGAGCTGCTGCTTTAACTAATTCAGCTAGACTAGAATTACAAGGCTTACAAGGTAAAGCTATAGCTGCAGGTGGTGTAGGCGTAGGTGCTAGACGTGGTATCACATATACTAAAGATAACAATGCATTGAAGTTTGCTAAGTTAGCTATCAGTATAGGTAGTGGTAACTTAGGTGGTCTTATAGCAGATAAGGATGGTAATGAAGTATCAGTATTCCAGAAGTTAGGTTTAACATTATGACAAATTCAGGATTACAGTGGGCACAGCCTAACATGTTAAAAAGTCCAAATAAATCTAAGGACTTACAAGAAGCACCACATGCTGATTTAACAACAGCAATGGGTAAATCTATTGAAGCTTCTATAAAAGCTGAACAAGAGATTACAAGTGAAATTATTAAAAGTATAGATATTGGTCAAAAGCAAAGAGAAGATATCATAGACTTTTGGCACAAGCTTGCACCTAAAGCTACTGGTGAAATCTATGAAGCTGCGAAAAATATCAAACAAAATCATGAGCTTTTTGGTCAAGTTACTAAAGAGTATGGTTTATCAAAAGACCCTACAAATGAACCAGAAGCAATCCTAGCTAGACAGCAATCAGATTTAATACATAAAGCAGGTCAAGAAACAGGTTTACTGTATGAACAAGATGGGGATTATGTACTTGCTGATTTATCTTTAGATCATAATAATTATGAACAAAGAAAGAAAATAAAAGCAACTTATATGACTAGTATTAGAGAGTTAGCACTTGCTCAATCTAGTGATTTAGAATTTAATATAGATGGTAAAATATATACATTAGGTAGTGAAGATACACCACCACATATTAAAAAAGAAATAAGAAGACGAATTGATGTATCAGTTGCTGGTCATTTATATGGTATAACAGATAGTGATGGTAATAGATTATTTAGTAGAAATGAAATAAATAATGATTATCTTAGAAAAGCAATTAAAGCTAATAATGAGTTATTTGTAACAGAAACAGCAGCAGCAACTGAAAAAGCTAAAGTTGATTTACTATTGAAAAAACGTCAAGGAACTATTAATGCAGTAAATGATGGAGAACCTGATGCTATCCAATTAGCTATTGACAGTCATTTTGCAGCTAACCCTGAATCTAAATTAAGTAAATCACAAATAGCAGAAAATGTAGTTGGTGATTTACTGGATTTACTTGATGTACCAAACGGAGTAGATCCACTTAGTCTTCAGGTAGCTTTAACTTCTCCTTATAAGATAGGTGGTAAAGTATGGGAAGGTGGTCTTGTAGAATATTTTAATGATAAGAATGGATCAGGAGATAAATGGTTAGATACAATCCAAACACAATTAAATGCTAACTACAAAGAGAACGAGAATAGATTAAACGCACTAGCTACGAAAATGGGTAGTGATCTTCTAAAACGACTAAGATCTATGGATATCACTAGTGCTAGACAAGAAGGAATAGTGTTAGAACAATGGTTAACTGAATTAAATGCAGTAGTTAATGATCCTAATCAAGATAACCAATTATTAAAGGAGAGATTACCTGCAAGCGTAAACGCTATTATAACAAATGGCGGTATGTTTGAGACATCAGAAGATGCTATGTCTAATATTGTAAATTTGCTAAAAAGTAATAAACCTGTACCACGGTCTGAGTGGAAGAAGCTGACTCCTTATCATAGATCATTAGTAGAACAGCAGTTTGGTAAATTTACAGGGTTTACTAGTGAAGTATATCAGCAAGAAATATTGCCTAAAATTAGCTCTGTATTAAATCAGAATCTTATTAGCTTATATAAAGGTCAAACTAATTTAAAAGGGTATGATAATCAGACTAAGATAACTAATATTACATTAGAATTTAATGAGTTGGTAATGAAAGAATTACCTAATCATATAGATAAATATGAAACTCTTGAAGAAGCTGTAAGAGCAGCTGCAACAGTAGTCATGGATGACTTTAGTGCAACGTATCTAGTTGATCTAAAGAAAGGCAGTAAAGAGGAAAGAAAGGCAAAGCAAGCTGCATTAATAGCTAAACTAGATGAAATGGCTTTACCTGGTTTTGGTAAAGTAAGAACTGAACAAGAAGCATTAACATTAGTTGCTGAGAAATCTAAGTTTCTAAAGACAGTTCTTTCTCCAACTAACTTCAATAAGAACATGGGTCACTTTAATAGTTCAGAACTATTAGTAGGTGAAGATCAATCAGCTCTTCAAGATAAATTAATAAAGTGGGTGAATACTGGATTCAGATCTGAAATACCTAAATTATATAAATCATGGTCAGAAAGGACAGGTATCCCTGTTGAAATGATAATGATATTAAGAGCAAACCAATTAGCTCCATCTATTATTGAAGAATCTCAACTTAAAGATTTCAAATCTAAAATAAATAAATTTGATCCTAAGAACTTTAGTAATGAATGGATACAGCAATTGAATAAGGCTGATAGTTTAGGAGAAGGTGTTAGAGTTTTAGTTAATCCTAACGCAGAGATTGACGGTGCCATATATGAAAGACATTATTTCCCTGCTGCTTTAGTATTAGAAGCAAACGTAGAAGATAAAACAAAGTATGATTATATAGGTACAAGTTCTGAATCTACTATATTTTCAGAAGGCAAATCTTTATCTGAATATAATTTAAATGAATTAAAAGATCATTTTGATAAACCAGGTGCTCATTATAATATAGGTGCTTTTGGTATAACTAATGAGACTATGTTCAATAGGATATTAAAGAGATTATATGATAAGGGATTAGTAGGAGGTGATACTTTATTTGACCAGAAAACTCAAGAATTATTCTTTAGAGAAGCTGCAATAATGCAAACTGAGAGAGAAGGTCAATTGAACGGATATGGTTGGAAAATCTATATGACAAATAATGGGAAGGAACGAGAATTAAATTCATGTGGTCTAGGTGATCAGGAGTTCTCTGTAACTCAAGCAGTCTTTGATGCCTGTTTAGCAAATCAAAAAAAATAAAATCTAATGAATACAGAATCACTCGATAAAGACATAAATAACCCACTCATAAACGACGAAGAAACTCAAGCTAATTTCGATGCAGCTAGGAATAAACCTGATCTCGTTGATCCTTTTAAACAGGAGGCCGAATTAGAACAAGAGCAAAGAGAAGATCCTAGACTTAGAGAAGATGGTGGTGGGTTTGCTGGAGTTATGAAAGAAGTACAATCAGCTTTATCTGGTGGTTTACAAGATACAGCTTCTTCTTTCGCTACACTCCCAGAACGAACTGTTGATATGTTCTCTGGTGAAATGCAGAGAGAAAGACAGGAGAAAGGATATTATAGGCCTGATTGGTCTCCCTTTGTTGATCATGAAAACCCTATCGTAACTAATACATGGTGGGGTTCTTTACTAAGAGGTACAGTACACTTTGGTACTATGGCTGCTGCTATAACTGGTACTGCTGCTCTTGCAGGTGTATCTGCACCAGCTTCATTAACAAGTGTAGCTGGTTATAGTTTGCTTAGAGCAGCTGGTATTGGTGCTATGGCTGACCTTCTATCAAAAGAAACTGATGGTCATAATGCTCTCGCTATGATGAGAGATAGACATGGCTGGATGGATACTCCACTATCTACAAAAGATACTGATCATCCTCTATGGATGAAGTTTAAGAATATTGTAGAAGGTATGGGTATCGGTATGGTATTTGATGGTGCTACAATGCTTCTAGGTAGAGGTAGTGGTGCAGTTAGGAATCAGGTTAATAATAGAAAAGCTAGTATTGATTATCAAACCTTAAAGAAAGGTCTTAGAGAACTAAGAAAGAATGAGTTTGGTGCTAGTAAAAATAAAAACATAGCAAACCCAGAGCAAGGAGCACACATATCTGAAGTTACTCCAGGTAAAGCTAGAGAGCAACTGAAGAGAACTAGAACAGAGTATGATGCTGAAGATGGTTCAACAGGTTCTGTGACTACACCAGTCCAAAGAGAACGTGTTGCAGAAACAGGAGAGATGACAGAAGAAATAGTTGATGGAGTCCTTAGAGGCTTAATGAGTGACAATAAATTTCAAAGTGAATTAGCTGACATAAGAGCTGGAAGACAAACCTTAATGGATGTTTATGGAGATGCAGTTGCAACCCATCAGCGTACCATATTAGGTAGAGAAGCAGCCGAGATGACAGCTGAAGATTATCTTAATGAATTATATAGATCCTCTATTAAGTATGATATAACTGATGATGCTGGTAATGTTATTGAGACTATTGAAACATGGACTACTAAGAATATAGTAGCAGGTGATTTAGTAGTCGGTTCTTTACTTAAACAGTTAAGAGATAACGGTATAGCTGGAAGAGAGTTATCAGATTATGTAAATCTAATTGAACAAGATGGTCCTATGCAGCAGGTATTTGATACCATGATGACTGCTATGACTGAAATAAAAAGATCTAGAGCATGGTCTTCTGATTCATTCAGAGCTATAGGTGCTGGTAAAATAGGCAGAAAACAAGCTATTGAAGATGCTGTTAAAGCAGACATGAAAGATACTAAAGATGCTATTCTAAGTGTTTTACAGATATCTAAGAATGATAAGAATGACGATCTATTACTAGCTACATTTGAGTTATTCTCTGCTATGAAAACAGTTAATAACTTAGATGACTTTGATGCTTTCTGTAGAAAATGTTTAAAAGGTGGTGCATTAGAGGAAGGTGGTCCTGAAAGAACAGGTGCTTTACTTAGAGAATTGGAAGGTATGATGGTACATAGTGTACTTAGTGGTCCTAAAACAGCTATGAGAGCTGTTATGGGTACAAGTACAGCTACGTTCTTGCGTCCTATGTCTACAGTTATTGGAGCTACTGTAAGAGGAGATCATGTAACTATGAGATCTGGATTAGCTTCATTGAATGCAATGATTCAAGCTATTCCAGAATCCTTTGAAATCTTTAAGACTAAACTAAATTCCTACTGGAGTGGTGATGTATCTAGTATGAAGACTAGATTCTCTGACTTTACTAAAGGTGATGAGAACTGGGAACTGCTTAGACGTTGGGCAGAAGACAGTGGAAGAGCTTCAGATGGTGATAGAGCTATGTTTGCTATGGCTAACCAAGCTAGAAACTGGAATAATAATAGCTGGTTAACATACTCTACAAAACTAATGGCAGCTACTGATGATGCTTTTAGACATATCTTAGGTAGATCTAAGATGAGAGAGAAAGCTATGAGATCAGCTATGGATGCTCAGAGTAAAGGTTTAATTTCTGATATTAACCCTGCACTACTTAGTGTATTTGAAGATGATTTCTATAGACAGATCTTTGATGCTGATGGTAATCTTATAGATGAAGCTACTAAGTTTGCAGCTAAAGAAGTAACACTTACACAAGATCTAACTGGTTTCTCTAAAGGATTGAATGATGTATTTACTGCTAATCCATGGGCTAAACCATTCTTCTTATTCGCTAGAACTGGAGTTAATGGTCTAACTTTGACAGCTAAACATACACCTGGATTTAACTTCTTAGTTAAAGAATTCAATGATATAGCTTTTGCTAATCCAAAAGATTTAACTAGTGTAGCTAAATATGGTATTACCAATGCACAAGAATTAGCTAATGCTAAGGCATTACAAACAGGTAGGCTAGTTATGGGATCTTCTCTAGTAGGTATGGCTTCTTTGTCTTGGATGTCAGGTAATATGACTGGTAATGGTCCAGTTGACAGGCAGACTAGACAGCTATGGTTAGATCTTGGATGGAAACCTAGATCAATAAAGATAGGAGATGTATGGATAAGTTATGATTCGATAGAACCGTTTAACCAAACATGGTCTCTTATTGCTGATATAGGTGATGCTAGTCAGTTAATGGGTGAAGAGTGGACAGAAGATCAATTACAAAAAGTATCGTTAATCATAGCTCAAGGTATAGCAAGTAAATCTTACTTACAAGGTATGCAACTATGGGTTGATGCATTTGCAGGAAGTCCTGGTAGCTGGGGTAGAGTAGGTAGTTCTTTGGTGAATAATACTGTACCTTTATCTAGTTTAAGAAATGAGATGGGTAAAATCTTTACTCCTCATACTCGTGAATTAGGTTCTAGTATAACTGATGCTATAAGGAATAGAAACTTACTTACTGAAAATCTTACTAATGAACCATTGCCTATAAAATATGATATATTAAATGGTAAACCTATTAAAGATTATGACTTCTTAACAAGAGTTGCTAAGTCTTTACTTCCTGTTGACTTTAGTTTAGATCATAGTCCAGGTAGACAATTGATAATTGATAGTAAATTTGATTTAAGATTCTTTACTTATACTGCTCCTGATGGTACAGATCTTTCTAACAGTCCAGAAATTAGATCTTTATTTCAACAAGAATTAGGTAAATTAAACTTGGAAACTGATTTCAATAGATTAGCAGTTAGAAGAGATATTTTGAATTCTATGGCTCAAATGGATGATGACATAGCAAATGGTTTTAGAGGAGATTTTGAACCAAGAGATTATTATCATAATAAAGAAATCCGTAAAATCGTTGAAGCGAAAAAGAAAATAGCTTGGGAAATATGCTTGCTGAAAACTGAAGTTCAAGCTTTAAAGCAAGAACAAGCATATAGATCTAGAGATAGACAATTTAAACAAGCTATAACCACCCCCAATTTTGAAAACTTACTAAGTATGTATAAATAAATGGCAACAACATACGTAACATACACGGGGGATGGATCAAATAATAAAGCTTTCTCATTCCCTTCATATAAAGAAGCTGATATTAAAGTCGAAGTAGATGGGACTATTAAGACTACTAGTACACATTACACCATTAGTAATTACACTACTACTGGTGGTGGTACTATAGTTTTCACTTCAGGTAATATACCTGCTAGTGGAGCAGCTATACGGATATTCCGTGATACCGAGGTAGATGCTGCTAAAGCTACATATACAGCTGGAGCTTCTATCAAAGCTGGAGACTTAAATAATAATCAGACACAAGTTCTTTATGCTCTACAAGAAGAGCAGAATCAATTAATACAACCTAGATCTTTAGATACTAGTGCAGTTACTACAGTTAAGATAGCAGCTGATGCTATTGATGGAACTAAGATAGCTGATAATGCTATCAATTCAGAACATTATACAGACGGTAGTATAGATACTGCACACATAGCTGATGATCAAATCACTACTGCTAAGATAGCAGCTGACGCAATTACTGCAGCTAAAATAGCTGACGATGTAGTTAATTCTGAACATTATGCAGCTGGATCTATCGATACTGAGCATATAGCAGATAGTCAAGTTACAACTGCTAAAATAGCAGATGCTAATGTAACTACAGCTAAGATAGCAGCTGACGCAATTACTGGAGCTAAGGTAGCAGATGATGCTATAGACTCTGAACACTTAGCAGCTGATTCTATTGATGCTGAACACTATGCAGCCGGTTCTGTAGATACTACAGCTCTAGCTGACTCTGGAGTGACTACTGCTAAGATTACTGATGCTAATGTTACTACAGCTAAAATAGCAGATGATGCTATTACAGCTGCTAAATTAGCATCTAACGCTGTTGTATCTGATAGTATAGCAAATGGAACAATACAAACAGCAGATATAGCTGATGCACAAATAACAGTACAGAAGATGGCTAGTGATGCTGTCTCAACAAGTGTGCTTAGAGATGATGCAGTTACTAATGCTAAGATAGCTGACGATCAAATAGACTCTGAACATTATGTAGATGGATCTATAGACACAGCTCATATAGCAGACGATGCAGTTACTTCTGCAAAAATAGCTGCTAATGCTGTTACAACTACGGAAATCGCCGATGCTGAACTCACAACGCTTGCTGATATGCAGTCAGGTACTGCATCTATTCTGGCAGGTAGTACTGCACTTACCTCCACTCTTTCTGAACTTAACTTGCTGGATGGCAAGAGCATTGTCACAGCAGTTAGCGGAAGTTCTACTGATGTACAGTTACCGACTGCAAAAGCCGTTAACGATCAAATCCTGGCAATCACTCAAGCAGCTGGAGGATTCTATCCAATAGCTGATGAGGTATCCTTCCCTAATGCTAACCCTGATCCTAATGATGATGCAGGTACTATTGTATCTATTGCAGATGCAGGTGGTATTGTAGTCAATGGATCTGGTGTAAGCACTACTGGTAGGACGCTAGGTGGTTCAACAGTAACAATTAATGGTATTGATTCTTCTCTGAATAGCTCTACAATAGCAGCTGGTAAGGGAATGTTAGTACAGACAACCAGTACATTAAATACATATACATACCATAGACTTGTAGTAGATGAAGCTGGAGTAGCTAATGCTCAAACATTAGTATCTGACTTCAATGAAAGATACCGTACAGGTTCTTCTAACCCTACTTCTTCTTTAGATGATGGAGATTTATTCTTCAATACTTCATCTAATAAGATGTTAGTTTATAATGCTACTGGTAGTTCATGGGATGAAGTACAGTCTGTAGGTAACTTCTATATCAATACAATATCAAGTTACTCAGGTACTGGAGGTAATAGTGCATCATTCAATGGATCAGCTTATAGGTTCGTTTTATCTAATGCACCTACCTATGCACAGCAACTTATTGTTTCTGTCAATGGAGTCCTTCAGAAACCTAATGCTGGAACCAGTCAGCCATCAGAGGGATTTGCTATCGATGGTAGCTCTATTCTCTTTTCTGCCGCCCCTGCTAGTGGTGCTGATTACTTTATTATCACTATTGGAGCAGCGGTAAATATAGGAGCACCTAGTGATAACCAGGTGTCTACTGCTAGTTTACAGAATAGTTCTGTTACAACTGATAAGATAGCTAACGATGCAGTTACTGCAGCTAAGATTGCAGACGATGCTATCAACTCTGAGCACTATACAGATGGAAGTATTGATACTGCCCATATAGCTGACTTAAATGTTACTACAGCTAAAATAGCTGCAGATGCTATAACAGGTGCAAAGATTGCTGATGATGCAATTAACTCAGAACATTACACAGATGGAAGTATTGATACTGCTCATATAGCAGATGCACAAATAACAACAGCAAAGATAGCAAAACCTTTAGACTTTGCTGATACCGAAAGAGCAAGATTTGGTGCTAGTCAAGATTTAGAAATATATCATGATGGATCTAATTCATACATAGATAATCACCAAGGAGATTTAATTATAAGAGGAGAAGATGATAATATTATTCTTCAAGCTGTAGATGGAGAAAATTCTATCAAATGTAATCCAAATGGTTCTGTACATTTGTATTATGACAACGTTGATACGTTTTCAACTACTTCAATAGGCGTTAATATTACAGGTGGGGATTCTGGTGGTAGTTATATCGTAGGAGACATGTACTGGGATAATGGTACAAATGCTGGTCGAGATGTTCATTGGGATCAATCAGATGATATTTGGAACTATAAAGATGATGTAAAAGTTACCCTTGGTAATGGGAATGACCTACAAATCTACCACGATGGTACATCCTCGATTCTTAAAAATACAACTGGTAGTCTTTATGTGCAAAATGACAGTACTAGAATTGTTAATGCTGCAAATAGTGAAACTATTGCAACATTTACTGCTAACGGCTCATGTGAACTCTATTACGACAACGCTAAGAAGTTAGAAACTTATTCAGGTGGTGTATATATAAACGACACTTTATTTCTTCATGATAATCAAAAAGCAACTTTTGGTCATGGATCGGATCTACAAATCTACCATGATGGGACAAATTCATACCTCGACAACTCAACTGGAAATACTTACCTACGAGCTGGTGGAGGTATTTTATATTTAAGAGCTGTAAATAATGAAAACGGTGTAAAGATACATCCTAATGCAGCCGTAGAACTATATTACGACGACTCTAAGAAGCTTGAGACGACTGCAGGTGGTGTAAAAGTAAATGGTGAAACTTTAAGTGTTATCAATACAGCTAATGCTGGTGATGCTCGTTTATTTCTTAAAGCAGGTGAAACTGGTACAGCATATATTTTATTTGAAGCTGATGAGGGAGATAACGAAGCTGATAATTGGAGAATGCTTGTTCCAAATCAAGGACCATTAACAATTGAATATGATGAGGGAAACTGGGAAAAAAGTATCGAGTGTAATAGATCAGGGAACGTAGAACTCTATTACGACAACGATAAAAAAGCTCACACTTATGCCGATGGATTTCAAACGAAACTATTCACACCTATGGCTGACGACACCTACAACATGGGTACTTCTTCTCTTAGGTGGATTAAACTTTATGCAGCTAGTGGTTCAATTGGAACATCAGATAGAAATGAAAAGAATACAATAGTTGAATCTGATTTAGGTTTATCTTTTATCAATAAATTAAAACCAGTTTCTTATAAATGGAATAGTACAAATATTGATACGGCAACTCATTACGGTTTAATTGCACAAGATATTGAAGAAGCAATTAAAAGTGAAGGTAAAACATTACAAGATTTTGGTGCTGTTGAGAAACCTGCTAATGCATCAATGGGTCTTAATTACTCTGAATTTATCTCACCATTAATCAAAGCAGTACAAGAACTATCCGCAGAAGTCGAAACCTTGAAAACTAAAGTAACAGCATTAGAGGCTAAATAACTATGGCATTAACACAAATAAGTACAAATGGTATTAAGGATGCCACAATAGCTACAGCTGATATAGCAGATGATGCAGTAACTTCAGCTAAGATAGCAGACGATGCTATAGATTCTGAACATATAGCAAATGGTGCTTTAGACACAGCACATATTGCGTCTGGTACTGGTTTTCAAGTAGGTAGTAGTAATATTGAAAACGATGCAGTAATAGCTTCAAAGATAGCGGATGATGCTATCGGTTCTGAACATATAGAAGTACTAGACGCTAATTTACAATTTGAAGATGATGCTACAATTAGACTTGGAACAGGTAATGATTTAGAACTTTGGCATAATGGAACTAATTCTTATGTAAGAAACAATACTGGTAATTTATTAATAGGATCTGGTGGCTTCACTGCTATTTATGGAGGTGAAGATTATGGAGAGTATTCTGCTACATTTACAGATA
>VTLG01015917.1_pt1 | contig 14923 bp, 7 predicted proteins | sample 4694571 | NCBI WGS metagenome assembly VTLG01 (sample SAMN12604809, study PRJNA352737) | marine metagenome | biome: ENVO:00000447; feature: ENVO:00000209|ENVO:00000569|ENVO:01000036; material: ENVO:00002151; isolation source: viral sequences binned using virsorter ...
CGTCTAGCTATGGGTGTAGATGCACTTAACCCTGCTGCTGCTGTTGAGTTCGTAGCTGGTGTGGATACAAGCCGCAACGCTGCTGGCGAATCAACAACTGTTGGAAACGCTGCTTTCTAACTTACACATTATACGGAGGCTTCGGCCTCCTTTTTTTTCTTATGGCTTCCACAACTATTGACATCGACACAGAACTGTCCGCAGTAAATAATATACTGGGGGCTATTGGACAATCGCCAATAACAACACTTAACTTTGACAACCCAGAAATATCATTTATATTCAACCTACTCCGTGATGCTAACGTAGACACGCAGGCAGAGGGGTGGCATTTTAACACAGAAAAACATGTAACGTTTTCCAAAGATGCTAATGGCAAGATTGCTATTGGTAATGACATATTGTCTATGGATTTACATGACAACCAAGCTCGCCGTACCTATAACCTCGTACGACGTAATGGATTTTTATATGACAAACAGGATCACACAGATGTATTTACAACTGACCTAGATCTTGATATTGTCAGACTTTATAACTTTGAAGATTTACCTATTGTCTTTAGAAGATACATAACATACAGAGCATCTAGACAGGCAGCTACACAGCTTGTTGCTAACCCAAACCTAGTAAAATTATTACAAGGTCAGGAGTCTCTAGCCAGAGCGTCTCTCATGGAGTATGAGTGCAATCAAGGCGATCATAGTATGTTTGGATTTGAAGATGATAGTGCATATCAAACCTATCAACCATGGAGAAACCTTAGAAGATAATGGCAGCAATAACACAAACCATCCCAAACTTTATTGGTGGCATATCAGAACAGCCAGACCAACTAAAGTTCCCGGGTCAAGTAACAGAAGTAGTAAATGCAATACCTGACATTACACGTGGTCTATATAAAAGACCGGGTGCTAAAAGAATAAACAGTCAACCGTTACCCGGTGTTGCTACAGGTGGTTCGTGGTTTCATTATCATAGAGATGAAGACGAAGGCTCATACGTTGGACAAGTAGCACCTGATGGTACGCTTAGGGTATGGAAAGCTGACGGTGATAATGCTGGAGCTGCACAGACTATAGTATATGGTACAGGTGGAGAAACAGCAATCAAAGCTTATCTAGCTACTGGCAACTCAGAAAACATACAGTTTCTTACTATCAATGATACTACTTTCGTTTCAAGTCGTGATTCTAGCAATTCTAATACTATTGTAGGTACTACAGGCACTACTCAGGACAACCCAGATGCTCACTTTGCATTTATTGAAATAACTCGTACCGAAAATGGTAGGCAATATGGTCTAAATATATACAATAATAATAGTACAACCACTATAAACAGAGCTACACGTATTAGAATTACGTCAGACACACTCGACGAGTCAGGTGGTACTGGACAATGCAGAGGTATTGGAATACAGACATTTGTTGTCAACGCTGCTAGCAGTTACACAGGTACAACTACAGTTGAAGTCAGAGATTCTAGCAACAACTTAGTTACCAGTGGTAAAAACAACATGGTAATTAAACTTGACATACGTGGACAGCAAGGTAGTATAGGTGGTGAAGGTAACGACCCAGAAGACTTTGCATGTGCATATGCAAGAAGCATATTTCTACTTCATGGTGGAGAAGGTTGGGTAACTGGTGATAAATTTACAGTCACTATGGATCAAGCTAAGGGCCGTACTGTTACTGGAACATCTAGTAGTGGTACAGGTGGTAACTCAGGTAAAGGTGAATCTTCAGCTACATATACTATTGAAGTTACCGACCACGAAGCTATCGCCATAAAAGCAAATATCAAAGCTGTGCGTCCAGCATGCACACCTTTTGATGCTGATACTGCTGTAAGTTCTGATACAGTTTTAGCTGGTATAATAGCAGAATTAAACAGTACAGGTATCTCTGCAAGCATAATTGGTAACGGCATCTACATGTCTAGTAGCTCTACTTTTAACGTAGAGATTGTAGAAGATGATCTGATGCGAAGCATGGGTACATCAGTAAACGATGTTACATTACTACCAAAACAGTGTAAGCACGGATACATAGTCAAAATTGCAAACGCTAGAATATCTGAAGAGGATGACTACTACCTACGATTTGAAGGTCTAAACAATCAAGATGGTACAGGCTCATGGACAGAATGTGCCAAGCCCGGTATACCCAAGACACTGACAAACATGCCTTTGGTTATACAGCGAACAGCAATAACTAACCCCGGCACAGTAAACGAGGTAGCTACATTTACTATCAAACAGTTTACATATGCTGACAGAGCTGTGGGTGATGAAGAGACTAACCCTCTTCCGTCGTTTCATAATAAACGTATTAATAAAGTATTATTCTTCAGAAATAGGCTAGCCTTTTTAGCTGGAGAAAATGTAATATTATCACAAGCTGGTACACTTGGAGAACCTGACTTCTTTGCTCAAACTGCTTTGACAGTTAGTGCAAACGATCCTGTAGATATAGCATGTTCTTCTACCTTTCCATCAGAACTATTTGATGGTATAGATATAAACACAGGTTTAGTTGTATTCAGCTCAAACCAACAATTCTTGTTATCATCTGACGACACAGTTTTTAACCCTGATACTGCAAAGCTACGTAGTCTTGCAACTAATAACTATAATATAAAAATACCTCCTATATCACTTGGTACAACTATAGCTTATCTGGATAACTCTGGTAAGTTCAGTCGCTTCAATGAAATGGCTAACATAGCTAGAGAAGCAGAACCAAATGTTGTAGAACAAAGTAGAGTTGTACCTACACTAATACCAAAACAAGTTGACTTACTTACTGTATCTAGAGAAAATGATATGGTTCTTATAGGTAAGACTGACTCTGACGAGGTTATAGGATTTAGATATGTTAACGTAGGAGATAAGCGTCAGCAGTCATCATGGTTTAAATGGAAGTTTAACAACCCATTACTGTATCACTTTGTTATAAATGATGAATATTATTTTTTAGATACTGATAATTTTTTACAAAGCGTACGGTTAGTACAACAAGAATCAGATCCTTTTATTTTACAAGATAATGTCGACTTCCTATTACATTTGGATAATCGTACTACTCTTAGCGGTGGCAGCTTTAGCTCAGCTACAAACATCACAACCTTCAGTAATGTGGGCTGGCTAAGTTTAGTTACAAGTCCAAACTATACACTAGCTATTGTAGATAGCAACACAAACTCTACACGTGTAGGTAGATATGCAAAACCTACTGTCAATGGTACAACACTTACAGTACCGGGAGAATGGACAGACACATACCATATAGGCTACATATACGACTACAGTATAAAGTTTCCTACACTATTCGTAACTAAAGCTCAAGGGCAGGGAGTAAATGCTGATGTAAACTCATCTCTTGTTATACATAGAATCAAACTTCACTTTGGTAAGATAGGTCTGTATGAAACAACACTAGAACGAATTGGAAAAACTGACTACACAGAAGTATATGAATCATCAGAACTTGATGAGTATGATGTCTCAGATGCACCTTACTTAGAAGAGTTTATCAAAACCATCCCAGTCTACGAAAAGAACAAAAACGTAGATATTACACTTAAATCAACTCACCCTGCCCCAGCTACGCTACGAGCTATGTCTTGGGAAGGTGATTTCTCACCCAAATTTTATAGACGTGTCTAAATTAGACCAATACATACACCCAATCACAGAGGAGGCTGCCAGAGAGGTGGCCTCTAATCTACGTCCAGATGACCGCAGAGAGGTCGAAGAAGGTCATGGGCTAGATGCTACGGAAGAGCTGTTACATGCAGCTAGAACGGGCATGTGCGTGTATTTCACAGTGCCTAACGGCAAGACTGCTGGCATGGCCGGGGTTGGGCCGACTGGAGAAGTCTGGATGCTATGCACTCCAGCTATACACGAATACCCAATTACGTTTGCAAGAGAAGCTAAACGCTGGCTTGAACAACGTAACGAAAAATTACTGTGGAATATCGTAGATTCTCGTAACACCGTACATCTAAAACTACTCAAATTTTTAGGTTTCAAGTTCTTACGTAAGTTTGAACATGGGCCGAACAATATACAATTTATAGAATTTTGCCGTGTGTGCACCAGATCCTAACGCCGGAAGAAGAGAGGCCGCTAGACAAGAAAACAAAAAGCGGATAACTAAATACTACTCTGACGGTATCAAACAATGGAATAAGGAAGTCGATTTCAAGGACAATATAAACAATATCCTTGGACTAGGAGCGTCTCGTTCTCGATCAGACTTTGACTCCTTTGTTCTCAGTGAGCAAGGAAAAGGCTTACTACAGAAACAAAATGCAGCAGCAGCATACTTTAAATCACAACCCACTCTTGAAGGTGGTAGATCACGTAACGCTGGTAGAGCTGCTAGACAAAAGTATCTTGCTTCAGTAGCAGACGTTGATCGTAAAATGTATGCGTTATCTACTGTAGGTGAAGCAAAAGCTGAAACTAAGATACAAAGAAGTACACAAGATATGCTCAAGGCTAATAGACAGTCACTAGGTATGGATCCACAGTTTGGGCCTCCTACTATGTTACCACCAAAAGACAGAGCTGGTCAGTTTATGAACAGTCTAAGCTTTGGTATGAATGTAGCATCAGGTTTTATGACAATGTTTCCCGGTAGTGATATTAGACTAAAAGAAAATATTAAAAAGATAGGTACATCTATAGACGGCCATAATATATACAAGTTTAAATATTTAGATCAAGACAGAGAATTTATAGGAGTTATGGCTCAAGAAGTAATGAAAACACATCCTGATGCTGTTGTTAAACTTAGCACTGGCTACTATGGTGTTGACTATAGTCAGCTTGATGTTGACTTCAAGGAGGTCACATGATAGAAGAACGCTATAATTTTAACACCTCTGACACTAATTATCTTGAAACAAAAAGACCCGGTGCTAGTGTAGTCAATCAAGCTATAAGTGAGATGGACAAAAAGTACGCTGCACATTTTGATCGTATGAAAAATGATGCTGTTGCTATGGCAGATCAGCGTTCACGTAACTTTCAAAAGTTTGGTCAGTTAATTAAGCAGGGTGCTCAACTCAAGCAACAGTTTGAGGAATGGGATGATACTCGTAAAATGAACAAGTATTATGATGACCAAGATGACGAATCTTCAGAAAACTTAGATATTGACTTTCCGGCAGACGCATCTGACGATGAGAAAGCTCTTGATAAACAGTCTAACGCAGTTGAAACAGAAGGTATCAAACAATCTTCTATAACTAAAAAGGCAGCAGAGGGGTCAGATAATAGACAAGTTATAGAGGAAGCTCAGAACATTAATGAAGTAGCTAACTCTAAAAACACCAAACAAACACAGGTTGTTAACGCAGATGGGATGGCCAAACAAGCTCCTATAGCTATATCAGGTTGGTTAAACGAAGGTGTTAATGACAACCAAGTTAAAGGTGCTAACGGTAGAACTTACTGGCAACTTATTGAACAGGGTCGAGGAGACCTAGCGGATCAGGTATTGAGATACTGGGGTAGAGTATATCTACATCGTAGTGGTGCAAATAATCCAGCTCTTGGTAGACACAGACGTAAAGTTATCCAAGCTTTACTAGCTCATAGAGATACAACTCTAAAGTTAACAGCAAGAAGAAAGCTTGAAGAGTCAGTAAAACAAGGTGAAGCTTCTAGAGTTCTTACACTAGCTACTAATCTTACAGGTGAAAATGCAACTGAATTTATCTTTGGAACAAAAGATGATCCTAATAGTGGCTACTTAAATAAATATGCTATGGGCGATGGCACTGGCAAAAAGAATATGTCATTTGCTTTTTCTCAGCTAGGTGCAGATCTAGACAAAGCTTTTGATTCTGGTCTTATAGATGCAGAAGATATACGTAAAATTAAAGAATCAATATTTGAGCAAAAAGGTACAAACGGTAAGAAAACTACTATAGCTGGACTTAACACACCAGCATCTAAGGCGTTGCTGACTAAACTAGATAATCTAGAATCTAAAGCTGCTATACTTAAAGTACAAGGTATAGATGCTAAAATAAAGTCAGAAGCATTAGGTAGTGCTTTGGGTGTTGTTGAAGAGTTTAAGACTTTAGCTGCTAGTGGTACAGAAATTACTTCAGATATGAAAGATGCAGCACTTAAAGATTTATCAGCAGAAACTGGACTACCTCCAGATCACGACTACTTTAAGTCAGTTCGTGAATACTATATACCCGGTCAAGTATCTGACCAAGAAGAAGCTGATAATCTTATAAGAGATGCAAAGAATGGTATGTCTGAAGAAGAAATACTAACTCGTGCTAATTTTATAGAAGATGCTGACATTAAGGCTGATGCTATAAAAAAAGCTAAAGATGCGTCAAAAGGTTTTGTACCATCAAGCGATCAGGAAACTCAAGCTAAACGCTTACTTAGTGGTGTAGCTCAAAAGTATTTATCTCCTAACGCTGCTATAGTTGACCCAGATCTAGCCTCTGTTGATGCACAGAAACTGACTAATAAAGCCTTACATGATTATAACAGAATCTATATGATGCGAGTCAGGAAAGGTGACAATAGAGATGAAGCTCATGCGTATGCTTTAGAACAAGTCGAAGCTAACTTGTTAAAAGAGCCAGCAGATATTGTTCAAAAAGGTACATACGAAGGTAACTATTACAGTGCTGGTGCAGTTACAAAAAGAGATCCTAAGATTACATTATTACCAGAAGCTAAAAGGCTGGTAAAAGAGTCAACCGAACTACCAATTAATAATCCAGCTTTGACTAGCGACAAGTATTTACCCGGTGAGCAAGAAGCTGCATTGATAGCTGGTAGAAATATGAAAGCAAATAATGGTGAAATACCTGATTTTTATATAGAGTTAGCTAAAGTTGTAGGTATGAAGCCATACAGACTTATGCAAATGAGACACGAAGCTCTAGGTTTAGATGTTGCAGCATATGATACAGACAAGACTTTACCTAATGGTAAACCTAATCCTAACTATGGTAAACCGATTGCATTTTTTGTACCAGAGGGTGCACTTGGAGAAGAACAGTTATCCGCAGACGATCAAGCTTTATTAGATAGTAACCCTAATGGTGCTAAGGTATTTAGAGCTGGCTTAAATGCTTTTACATATCTAGACTCTATGGACTGGATGTATGAAGGTGCGGCCCGTCAAGGTGCTAACTATACCTCCTTTGTCGATGGTAGAGGTCGTGCATACTCTGATGTTATTACAGAGAATACAACTTTAGGTGACATAGAAGATATGTTCAATGCTAAAGAGTCTAGAAGTGGTATGCGTATGGGAGAAAACATTAAGGTTGGAAGATACCCATGGACAAAGACTACCTTCAATGAAGCTATGCAATTAGCTGGACTTGATCGTAACACTAAGTTTGACAAAGAAGCACAGGATGCTCTTGTACGTGGACACATCTTACATACTTCTATGACAAGCAATAGTTATACTGGTCTTTCTGTATTTAATGATGCTCAAGAAGGATTTAGACCTGAAGCTTACGAGCCATTTCAGGTAGACGGTGAGACAATAAATATATTTGAAGAAGAGTTTGGTGGCGAGTTTTTAGACCCATACTCTTTGCCTACTACTATGTCCACAGGGCTAGTTAAATTCATATTATCACAATAAATTATGGAAGAATATAGTTTCGATCAATCTGACATCGAACAAATCGAAGCAGAGACAGAGGAACAGGCAGATAGAGAAAGGGCTGAAGCGGCAGCAAAAGTCTCCAAAGAACAGGAAGAAGCAAAACAGAATGTAGCTGATGAACTTGAAGACCCACGTAATGCAGATAACTGGGGATTTAAGGCAGTCACAAAAGAGCTACAGTCTGCTTTGACTGGTGGTGTACAAGATTCTCTATCGTCTGTAGCAACGTTTGCTGAAAGAACAACAGATGCACTCTCTGGCGAAATGCAAAGAGAGAAAGAAAAGAATGGTTACTACAAACCACAATGGGATCCTTTTACATCAGAAAGCAATCCTATCATAACAAAAACATGGTGGGGCAACCTAGCACGTGGTACAGTGCATTTTGGTACAATGGCAGCTGGTACAGTACTAGCAGCAAAAGGTCTTGCAGCTGGTGGTGTAGGACTAGGTATAGGTGCTGGTGCAAGGGCACTATTAGGAGCACCTAGCCTTGTACGTGCAGCTGGTATTGGTGCTATATCTGATCTTGTGTCAAAACAATCTGACGGAGAAAATGCGTTAGGTATGATGCGAGATAGATACGGTTGGGTAGATACACCATTAAGCACTAAAGAAACTGACCACCCTATTATGATGAAGGTCAAAAACATCGTAGAAGGTATGGGTATAGGTCTTGTGTTTGATGGTGCTGCTATGGTTTTAGGTAAAGGTGGTACACAAGTACAAAACTTTATAAAAAATAGACAAAAGAGTGTAGACGAAGAAACACTAGCAAAAGGTCTACAGGAGTTACGAGAAGGTGAAAGTGGTTTTCGTGCAGCTAAAAATAAACCTTTAGCTGGCCCTGCTCAGGGTGCTACACTTTCTGTTGACGATCCTATGATTGTCTTTGAAAATCAGAAAAAGATTAGAAAAGACTGGGGTTCAGAAGAAGGTTCTGCTGGTAATTTAATTACACCAGTACAACGTGAGCGTGGTGCTAAGTTTTCTGGTCAGTCAGAAGAGGTAGTTGAAGATGTATTACAAAAGTTATATAGTAAAAATAAATTTCAAGCTTTACTAGACGAAGTAGGCGGTGACAGAAAAGCTCTTGTAGAAAAATTTAGAGATGCTGTAGAGGCACATCAACGCATTACACTAGGTAGAAATGCAGCTGAGTTAGGCCCAGACGAGTATTTAGAAGAGTTTTTTAATGCTGTAGATGCTTACCAAATTACAGATATAGATGGTAACATAACTGATAAATTAGAAACATTAACAAGTAAATATGTTGTTGTTGCTGACATGGTTATGGGTACATTATTACAGCAAGTACGTGACATGGCAGAAGCTGGTAGAGAAATAAAAGACTTTGTAGATCTAAAAGATGTAGATGGCCCATTAGAAAATATACGTGATACAATGTTTATGCTTTTAACAGAAGCCAAACGTGCTCGTATAATTAAGTCAGATAACTTTAAAGAACTAGGTGCTGGTAAAAGATCTTATCTTGAAAAGACTTTGGCCAAAGAAATGGCAGACACTAGAGAAGCAATACAGGCAATGCTCAACATTACTAAGGAAAACGATCCTAACGGAGAGTTGTTGATGTCATTGTTTGAGGCATTTTCTATGATGAAAACTGTCAACAGTGTAGATGATTTTGATAACTTTGCACGTAAAATGATCTTTGGTGGTGAGATAGGTGGTAAACAAGTAACTGGATCTCTAGTCAAAGAACTCCAAGGAGTTATGACACATAGTATTTTATCTGGCCCTAAAACACCAGCTAGAGCTATAATTGGTACAGCTACCCATACATTCTTACGCCCTATGGCTACAACTATAGGTGCTGCTTTTACAGGTGATAAACGTGCAGCAAGAGCTGGACTAGCATCTATGAACGCTATGATAGAGGCTATACCAGAGTCATTTGAGTTGTTTAGGTCTAGACTAAACTCATACTGGTCAGGTGATATAGCTACTAGAAAAACTAGATTTACTGAATATACAAAAGGTGATAATAACTGGGAGATCATACGTAGGTTTGCAGAAAGTGATAGAGCTAATGCCGGAGAAAAAGCTGCTTTCCGTGTAGCTAACATGGCACGTAGTATGAATGACAACAAGTTTCTAACATATGGTGTCACACTTATGGCAGCAACTGATGATGCGTTTGCATATATACTTGGCCGTGCTAAGATGCGTGAAAAAGCATTACTGTCAGCTTTTGATGTACAAGATGCTGGTAAACTTACTGCGTATAGCGACATAAAGCCTGAGTTAATTAAGAATTTTGAAGACTATTTTTATAGTGACATTTTTGATGGTATGGGTAATATAACTGACGCAGCTACAAAGTTTGCACGTCAAGAAGTTACACTTACACAGGAACTTACAGGTTTTTCTAGAAACCTAAACGCAGTGTTTCAGCAAAATCCTTGGGCTAAACCTTTCTTTTTATTTGCACGTACAGGTGTAAACGGTCTAAAACTTACAGCAAAACATACACCCGGATTTAACTTCTTAGTTAAAGAATGGAATGATATAGCTTTTGCTGATATAAGCAATCCTAGAGTGTTTGAAGAGTTAGCTAAGTATGGTATAACAAACGAGCGTGAGTTACTTAACGCTAGATATCTACAACGTGGCCGATTGGCAATGGGCTCTGCTCTTGTATTTATGGCAGCTCAAGCATGGATGCGTGGTGATATGACAGGTAATGGGCCAATAGATAGGCAAAAACGTAATGTTTGGATAGATGCTGGTTACAAACCTAACTCTATAAAATTAGGTGGTGTGCTGGTAAACTACAACTCATTCGAGCCATTCAACCAGATTATGTCTATGATAGCTGATATAGGTGACGCTAGCTTACTTATGGGTGAAGAGTGGACAGAAGACAACTTACTAAAAGTAGGTTTACTGCTTGCTCAAGGTGTAACAAGTAAATCTTATCTTGCTGGTTTACAATCGTTTGTAGACTTGTTTGGTGCAAAACCCGGACAGCCTGCAAGAATAGCAGCTAACTTAATGAACAATACTATACCTCTTGGAGGTCTACGTAACGATCTTGGTAAGCTATTTCAACCATATACTAGAGAACTAAACTCTGGTATTATACAGTCTATACGTAACCGTAACAAATACTTTGATACCCTACCCGGTAACGATCTGCCTATAAAATATGACATACTAGCTCCTAGACCAGTCAATCCTTATGACTTTATGACTAGAGCGTATAACATGTTTAGTCCTGTACAGATGAATTTAGATAATAGCCCCGGTCGTGAGCTACTATTTAAAAGTGGTTATGATATGAGATTATCAGTTCTGTTTTCACCAGATGGTGATGATCTTACAAAAGAGCCAGTGCTTCGTTCTAAGTTTCAGCAAGCTATAGGTAAACAAAATTTAGAGGTCGATCTAATTAAGTTAGCTAAAGATCCTAGAATTATAGCATCTATAGAACAGATGGATAAAGATAGAGCTGCTGGTAATCGTGGTGACTTTGAACCTATGGATTACTACCATAACAAAGTAATTAGACGTTTATTTGCTAGAGCAGAACGTATAGCTTGGATGGAGGTAAGTGGAGAACCTCGTGCACAAGAGATTAAAAAAGAAAGATTAGAGAAGAAAATTCAACGACAAGAAAAAGGTCGTCAAACCGGTAACATCCTCAACATATACAAATAATGGCAACAACATTCGTAGAATACACTGGGGATGGAAATGCGACTAAGGCGTTTTCTTTCCCTTCATATCAAGAATCTGATGTTAAAGTTCGTGTAGATGGTGTACTTAAAACAACAAGTACACACTACAACATCACTAGCTACACTACTACAGGTGGTGGTAATGTAGTTTTTACATCAGGCAACATACCACTTAGCGGAACTATTCGCATATATCGTGACACCAGTGTAGATGCAGCTAAGGCTACATTTACAGCAGGGTCATCCGTAAAAGCAGCTGACTTAAATAATAACATAACACAGCTTCTATACAGAGCACAAGAAGAGCAAGTACCTAATCTTGTACAAGCATTTGATATAGAAGCAAGTGCTATAGAAACAGCTAATATAAAAAATGATGCTGTAAACGCTGATAAAATAGCTGACGATGTTATAAACTCTGAACATTATGTAGCTGGGTCAATAGATCATGAACACTTAGCTAACGACATTATAGATGGAGACAACATACAAGACGATGTAATTAACTCCGAACATTATGTTGCTGCTAGTATAGATCATGAGCATCTAGCCAATGACATTATAGATAGTGATAACATTCAAGATAACGCTATAAACTCTGAGCACTATGTAGATGCGTCTATTGACCATGTGCATTTATCTAATGACTGTATAGATGCAGATAACATACAAGACAACGCTGTTGGATCTGAACATATACAAGCTGATGCTGTCACTGATTCTGAGATAGCAACCGGAACTTTAGACAATAGATACTTCACAGAGACCGAACTAAATAATGGTCAATTAGATGGCCAGTACTACACAGAAACAGAATTAGACGCTGGTCAATTAGACAATAGGTATTTTACAGAAACTGAACTGTCTAACGGTGCATTGGATGGTAGATACTTTACAGAAACAGAAGTTGAAGATAACTTTCTTAGACAGGATTCTAGCGAAACTATAGCTAGTGGAGTTACATGGTCTAGTGTTGACTCAAAAGTAGCTACAACAAAAGCCATAGACTTACGTATTATTGACCTTGTTGATGACGTAGGTGGTTTTGTACCAATAGCAAATGAGTTAAGTTTTCCTAATGACAACCCTGATATAAATGATCCTGACACTGGTGGGACTATTGTAAGTGTTAGAATTTTAAGCACTAGCTATACGCCAACAGCTGGCACAGTAACTATTGCTAATGGTACTGTAGGTAACTCTACTGTTACAATTACAAACTGTGGAACTACAGTTTTACAAGCTGGCTTTGGTGTATTAGTTGAAACTACATCAGTAGGAAATACATATCAATTTCATAGATTAGTACCAAAGGCAACTGAGGTATCTACTGTAGCATTAAATGCTGTAAATATAGCAGCAGCTGGAGCTAACATAGTAAATATAGATAACTTTGCTGATAGATACCAAATTAGTAATAACGCACCTACAGCTAGACCTGACAGTGGTACACTACAAAATGGTGACTTATGGTTTGATAGCTCATCTAACAAAGTTATGATGGTCTATGATGGTAGCTCTGGCGATGGATTTAGTGCTATTACACCTAACCAGTCTGACTTAACTAACATTAATATTGTAGCTGGACAGATAACATTCCAAGAAGATCTAGGTCTTATAACTAACGCAGTTAATACTGGATCTGGTAATAACTCTGTAAATACAGTTGGAGCTAACATTGCTGATGTAAATACAACTGCAACAAATATAGCAAAGATAACTACTGTTGCTGACGATTTAAACGAAGGCACATCTGAAATAGATACAGTTGCTACAAGCATTGCAAACGTAAATACTGTTGGTACTGATATTGCAAATGTTAATACTGTAGCCGCATCTATAGCGAATGTAAACACAGTACAAGGTTCTATATCAAACGTAAATACTGCTGCAACTAATATAGCAAGTATAAACACAACTGCTGCTAGTATAGCAAATGTAAATAACTTTACTGATAAATACCAAGTAGCAGCTAGCGACCCATCAACAGATGGTGGTGGTAATGCACTTGCTGCTGGTGACTTATACTTTAACACTTCTGCTAATGAACTTAAAGTTTATTCAGGTTCTCAATGGCAGGGTGGTGTTACAGCTACTGGTAGTTTTGCTGCTACAACAGGTAACATTTTTACTGGTACTAATATACACAACGACAACGTAAAGTCTATTTATGGTACGGGCTCTGACGGTATGGAATTATTTCATAACACTAGCGATTCAATCATAAATGATACAGGTACAGGCAGTTTAAAATTACAAACTGGTGGAAACACTAAACTAGAAGTCGCATCTACAGGTGTCACTGTAACAGGACTTGTATCAGCAACTACTATTGATGGTAGTGCTGGTGATAACTTAACTCTCGATTTTGGAACCCTATAAATGGCAAAATTATTAAAATTAAGACGAGGAAGTACCTCGCAACATAGTAGCTTTACTGGAGCCGAGGGTGAAGTTACCGTAGATACTGATAAGGATGTCCTTGTCGTAAATGACGGCTCAACTGCTGGTGGACACCCACTAGCTGCTGAAGATATGTCTAATGTATCTTCCGCTTCTATTGCTGGAAGATTAGCTACAGATTCTATAGCAACAACTAAGATTGCTGCTGGAGCTTTACCGACAGACGTAACAGTAGCTAGTGCAAATATAGTTAACGGAACAATCGTAAACGAAGACGTTAACGCATCTGCTGCAATAGCTGGAACTAAAATATCTCCTGACTTTGGTTCTCAAAATACTACAACTACAGGAATTGCAGCAGTTGGAGAGTTACAAGTTACATCTACCGCACCTAAAATACTTTTAACTGATTCAGATAGTAACCCTGATTTTGAAATAAGAAATTTAAATGGTTCTTTAAATTTTAAAGATACTACAAATGATTCAACTAAATTGTCTCTTCAACAAAGTCAAGTGACAATAACTGACAACTTAGACTGTGGTTCTGGTGTTGACGTAACAGGAAACATCACAGTTACAGGAACAGTTGACGGTGTAGACGTTGCTGCTCTTAATACAACAGTTGGAAACTTAGGAATTTCTGGTGGTGCTATAGCTAGTTCTACAACTGCAACTACACAGTCTGCTAGTGACAACAGTACAAAAGTTGCTACAACTGCATACACAGATACAGCAATATCAAATTTAGTAGACTCATCCCCTGCTGCTCTTAATACTCTTAATGAGTTAGCAGCAGCTATAAACGATGATGCTAGTTTTTCTACAACTATTACTAATAGCATTGCTACTAAGATGCCTTTAGCTGGTGGTACGTTTACAGGTAGCGTTATAGTTGGAAATGGTGGAACTTCTGTCTCTGACGCAGGGCTAGTAGTTTCAGCAGATGATTCTGGTGCTGCTATAATGTTACAAAGAAGTGGTAGTGGAAGATTCGACTGTTCCGTTGCAAATGAAAGTGGTAGTTTAGTATTTAGAACCGGATCAGATTCATCAACTGTTGCCGGTTTAAGTAACCGTTTGTCAATTAATGGAAGTACAGGAAACATCACAGCAGCAGGCACACTGACAGCTAATACATTC
>VTLG01009965.1_pt1 | contig 14921 bp, 16 predicted proteins | sample 4694571 | NCBI WGS metagenome assembly VTLG01 (sample SAMN12604809, study PRJNA352737) | marine metagenome | biome: ENVO:00000447; feature: ENVO:00000209|ENVO:00000569|ENVO:01000036; material: ENVO:00002151; isolation source: viral sequences binned using virsorter ...
ATCTTATTATAATACTCTTTGGCTTCACCCATAGTCAGACCAGCAACATTCTCTGCAATGATAACTTTAGGTTTAATCTCATTAGCCACTCTTAGAAATTCAAAAAACAAATCTTCAATATTTTCTACCTTCTTACCATCAGAATAATTTTTAGTAGAACCCCATCCATCAGAATGTTTACCACCTGATTTGTGTGAAACAATACCTGCCATTGAAAATGCAGAACATGGGGGTGATCCATCAAGAATATCAAGCTCACCTACACCGATACCAGCTGCATCTAGAAAATCCTTACCAGTGAGTTCCTTTATGTCGCCGGGAAGAATAATCGTATCTGGATAATTTTGAGCGTAAGTTCGACGCGCCTCCAGCACGAACTCATTACACGCCAACACTTTTCCACCAGCCAAACGATATCCAGTTGAACTTCCACCACCGCCAGCGAAGGTAGAAATTACTTTGAACTTTTCTTGTGCAGATGCATCATATACATCCTGTAAATTATATGGGTAATATTCCATTCGACCAATCTCTACAAATATCCATCACTCTTTTGCGATTTCTAAAATTTATCTTCTTATTATTTAGCAGTGTTTCAAACACCTTATCTACACCAGAGGCCAACTGTAAATTTAAATGTGGTTTAATATTTCCAAACTTTTTAAGTTCTGGAAAGGCATCTCTGATATGTTGTTTCTGTTTTGGTTTATTCAATTCATCCCATGTAAACTGATAAAAATAATCTTTTACTTTCTTATCTAAATAAGGATTAATCATCACTTTATCATACTTTTCTGCAATAGTCAAGTGCCATTTCAAACCAGCAGTTTTTTCTGGTAAAAAATAATCATCCCTAAACTGGTCAAATTTTTCTTTAGGGTGTTTATAGTGCATTACTGCTTTTTTACTGACACCATGATAACCATCAGCACCCCAACCTGTTATCACATATTTTTCTTGTATCTTTGGATAAACGTAGAGAAAGGGCCACATACATTCGTAGTGAGTTTTCTTTTTTGCACCTAAATCTCTCAATCGAAACCAATCATTTTCTAAATCATTTGTGGGAACTGAAACTCCTGTAAAATTCCAACCTATAATTTCTGATATTTCTTTGGCTTTGAAATAATCGTATGAGGGTTCATTAACAAAGAACGAATATGTGTTTATAATTTTACCAGCATCATGTGCAGCCAAAGCACATGATATAGAATCAACACCGCCGGATAGCAAGACGGCAATCTCATTATCCGGCGAATTGTCTCTAATATGGTTTATTAGAAGGTCTTTAATCAAGATTTAATAACTTTTCCATCCACATCTACCACAACATATGTGCTATTTGTTCCATCTGTCTCATCAACATAAGAATTCAAAAATCCCACAAAGATAACTTGTTTACTCTTAATCTTTGTACGAGCATCTGAAACATCCATATCATATATGCCTGCGTCAACTACTGCCTTTTGGTCAATCGCATCATCTAAAGACTTTTTTAGAGCCTTTCTTTTCTCCACAGTTTTTTCTTTTTTATCACTTGGAGTTTCTATTGCAAAAGTGATATAAACAGGCAGGTGAGCATATTCTGGGTTTGCATGGTATATAAACCATATGCCGTCTTTACCAACTGTGTGAGTTAAGATGTAACCAACTTTACCTGTATCTGGGTTATAACCGCCGAATGGCAAATCTAGTGATTTAGCTGCAATTTCAATTACCTCTTTATTGAAAGTTTGTAATTTTTTGTTTTTTGGAAATGATGATCGTATTTCTTTGAGCATCTTTTTTCTATCATCATCTGAAATGGTCTGGCAGGGAAAACCATCAACCATTACAGTTGTATAATCAACAATTTCTGCTTTAATTGTTGCGTCTGTTACAAACCCATCTTTATTTTGTGGCAACCAACCATTTCTAAGAGATACTTTAATTTCCTCTTTGATCGCAATTTGCGACATTGAGGATGCAGCAGAGTGATGCTCCTCTTCATTGTTAGACATACCTCTGTACTTATGTTTGTCATACTCCGAATCAAATGACAATAAATCGAGTGGAAATACATCAACACCTAATACATCAAAAACCGTATTTCTGTTCCAACCAGCAGTCCCATCATACACACCATTTTCTTTTTCAATATCTGCTGATGGGGGTCTAAAATTGTGATCAAAATTTTTGTTAACAAATGATGAATTTAATTTCTCCACATTACCAATATTTTGATTTTCTGTTCTTGGCTGTCTGTGTGGATTGAAAAATACACCCCTTCTTGTTTCCATCGTGGTTCCGTGATAATGAACTCCTTCAAATTTTGAATAGTGTTCCTCTGGATCACATAATTCATTATTACGTTCTAAATCATAATGTAGTTTAAAGCTCATAAAAAATTCCTTACTTAGTATTCATGTATAATAACAGGCTGATGTGTCAAAGGCAAGTACCTTTTTAAAAAAAATCCTCCAGTGTTCCCTGTGTCCCATAACTATCGTCAATCAACCAACTTATCTTTTCTGTTATAAACCTTAAAGGTTCTACAAAACTCTTGGTGAATTGAACATCATAATCTATTCTATCCATAAGATCAAGTTCCTTTGGAAAAGAAGTGATAAAAGAAAATGCACTTGCAGTATACACGTTGGGCTGACGCAGATGCACAAATTTAATTTTATCCCCCTCTTGTATCAGAGGATACTTGTTTGTCAACTTATGTTTCTTTATTAAATGATTATAAAGGATTCCCCCTTTACAATGAATTGGAGCACCCTTTGCAAACATACCGCTGGATGATGAAAACTTTTTCAGACCATTTACTGAACGGGGATATGCAATATCCTCTGGTGGTAAAGATATAAACTCCTCACGAAATTCTTGAATAAAGTTATTCAGTTCCTTCTCATCACCACCCATGATAATATTGAGTGCTTGTTTTAATTTCTCTCGACAAGGTGCAGGGGTGCTCGATTTTACTGCCTCGGCGCCCATAATTTTTAACTGTGGTTCTTTATATCTAACACCCTCATTATCCCATACGTTAAGAATATATCTTTTCTTCGCAGTCCAGATTCCACGATCTGCAATTACTTCACGCCCCATCTCCATCTTTTGTTCATAGGCGTTTGTTACCTTATAAAGAGCCTGATAACTTCTATCAATAAAAGGTTCAAGCTTCTCTTTTGCAATAGTATCCAAGAAGGTGACAATTTTGCTAGTCTCTCCTCCCTGTCCAAACACTTTATTAACCAATCTGTCAAACGTAATGTAAACCGAATCGGTATCTGATGCAATAACATAGTCCTCGTCCTTTGTCTCCAAGATTTTATTAAGGTAGATGTTAATAGCCTTTTCAATCCACCGTATAGATAACTGACCACTCGTTGTGATTGCAGTAGCAATTCTAAGATCAAAATACCTAAACCAATTATTACCAATAGCACCATATGCTGAATTAAGAGATATCTTCTTTGCCATTTGGATGTTGTTATATCTTGATATGTCTTTGAGGAACTTAGGGTCTTTAGTGTCCTCATATTCTTGCTTAGCATCGAGCATAAGTCTTTTATATTTTGTTCGATCATTGTACATGTTCTCCATAATTTCCGGCAGAAATCCCCGTTTATCTTTTCTGAAATATGCACCGTTAGGAGTCATAGAGTGATCAGTAGTATTTCTAATCTTACCGTCAAGTATCTTATCCACCATTCCCTCTTTTATTTCACTGGGCATAAGTGTTTCTGGTGAAATATTATATTGCATAATTAAGTGTGGATATAGGGAATTTAAGTCAAAACTCATTACCCAATTATGCATACCTACTTGTGGGTCTTTTACATAAGCACCCTCAAATTTCTCTACCTTTTCTGCTTTCATTTTCTGAGGAATGACTATATTCTTTTCTCTCAGGTAATTATATATGAGTATATCCCAATAACGAACAGAACCAAGTACATCTGCATAATTAACCTTAGCATCATAAGCCATAGTCAAACATAACTCAATCAATTTCATCTTGTCTTCTAGTTTATCAACAAGTTCAACATCATTAATATTGTACTCAATAAATGACTGATAATCTTTTGTATACCATTCACGAAAAGTCTCATAAGGATTACCAGACTTTTGTTCTCCAAGTTCAACCTTTGCAATATAATCCAGACGATAGGACTCCTGAGCCGTATAGGTAAACTTACGATATAGGTCAAAATAATCAAGTGCAGCAATGCCCTGTATTTCATACACCTGATGGTTTCTGCCCATCTGATATACTTCACGATCTCTTACACTCTCCCAAGGAGACAGGCGTTTGAGTTCATCTTCACCAAATAGTTTCTTGATTCGATTACACACATATGGAATATCAAAGAACTCAGAGTTCCAGCCAGTAACAATATCTGGATAGTACTTCTCCCAAAAAACAAGAAACTCTTTTAACAGATGGACTTCACTCTCGCATTTTATATAATTTACATCTTCACGATCCGTTTCAAAGTCTCCAACACCCCATACTACAATACGTTTGGTTTGATGGTTTTTGATTGTAATTGATAATAGAGGCTCTATTGCATCCTCTGGTTTAGGAAATCCATTCTCACATTCAACCTCAATATCAATTGTAACAATAAGAATCTTTTCCAAGTCCCAATCAACATGACCTTTATGTGTGTCAGAAATATAGGTATAGGGATATTGCGTATTCCCATAAACAAGATGCGGTTGATCCTTCATAGAATCAACCCACTCTTTAGCTTCTTTCATGTTGGTAAATTTCAAATCAGTGACATAACCACCATTAAGATTTTTGTAGGAAGTTTGTTTTTGTACAGGGGCGTAAAGTGTAGGGGAGTATCTAACTTTAGAATTGGTCCGTTGACCATTCTTAACTTCACGAACAAGGAGATTGTTTCCCCATTGAATTACATTAGTATAAAAATTCATACAGTGACTATATCACCTTTATAGTTAATTGTCAAGGACATATTTGGTTGTAACGATATATTTTCTTTGTGGATTAACCATAACATTTAATTTTCTCATCATGTCACGGTTAAGCAAAACATCTGTGCCCATTCTCTCCCTATCATCTAAACCGAATTCAACTTTTTCAAAAATCGTTCCAGAAAATTCAAAATCCAGTTCTACAACATATCGTTCATCTTCTCCACCACCTGTAACAGAAGTATATGTACCTAACAATTTTGTTGTTATGGTTTTATCGTTATTTGTAAAAGTAATTTTTTTACCATTTACCTCTATATTTTCTGCATGAAGAACAGGATACTTGTAATTACCAGTATCAAATTTGGCAGTCAATTCACCAAATGAGCCAACAGTAACTACCTCTTCCCAACCACATTCTGTAGGAACAGTATATCTAAGTTTTGGGTTATTAAAATGTTCTATAAGGTCTTTAACAATATTCTTCTTGTTTGCTTCTTCGATTCCCTCTGTGCCAGGACTGCTATTCACCTCTAAAATAAATGATGAGTCTTTTTTTGGATTTTCTGAAGGTATAAAATCAACAGCAGTGAATATACCACCAATTGCTTTAGCCGCAAGAAGACACTCTTCAATCTCAAGTTCAGATAATTTGTATGTTTTGACCTTAGCACCCTGAGAGTAATTACTTCTGAAATCGCCCTCTAAAACATCTCTCTGCATTGTAGCAATAATCTTACCACCCAATACTAACACCCGAACATCAAAGTCTGTTTTCTTATATTCTTGAATAAGAAGATCAGCTGATGAGTCTTGTTTGAATAAAAGTTGCACAATAGAATTTAAAGCTCGTTCTGATTCTATAAACAAAACACCTACGCCTTTAGAGCCCCTGAGAGTTTTTAGAACTATAGGAAACTTAGTATCTAAATTTTCAAATGACTTTTCAATAGAATTTTTGTTTGGAACTAAAACAGTTTTGGGTTGTGTTAGACCAAAATCTTGAAGTCTTAAATAAGCACGATATTTGTCAGATGCTAATTCTGTACAGTCTCGACTATTCACTACACAGTAACCAGCCTTTTCCAATTGAGAAATTAAGTCTAACCAACTATCTCTCTCTGGTGTGCCTCTAACAAAAATAACGGTGTCATTTACATTAATTTCAAAACCTTTGTCATCATCAGCTTCATGTATGGTTCTAACACCATTTTCAAATTTGGTGTATGTGCCATCCATAGGAACAACATAAACAGGATAATTAAGTTTATCTGCTTCTTCTTTCATACGATTTGCTGTAATTGCTTTATCGCCCTGTTCAGCAGAAATTACAACAACTCTATATTTTTCCTCTTTTGCTTCTGTTATAAAGGACTTGAACTTTTCCATTAGGCTTCTTTTTTCTTACCTATGTTATATTTGGTTTCTAACGTCCACTCATTTTTTTCACTAAACGAAAGCACCTTGATTTGACTTAATGGAGCAACTTCTGTTACCTCTCCAATAATAGTAATCAAGTCCCAATCCTTTAAAAGATTTGCAATGGTATTACGTCTTGCAATATCGTTTTCAGATAGATTGGTTTTCTTACCATCAAGTGCGAACAACTCTTTGAAATGTACAATATAATACCGTCCCTGCTTATGTAATATATGACAGGACTGATATAGTTTTCTTTCTTTTCGTGAAGCAACACCGATACGAGATAGAGTCTCTCGTACCTTTAAAAAATCATCAGGCTCTTTCAGCCCTACCTCTAGCATCTGCTCCTGTGTCCAATTAATTTCTTCCATCTCTTCCACCTTTGTTTAATGTTCTTTTTATGGCAGAAATTTGTTCATCATTTAGTATATCAAGAGCTTCCTTTGCCTTTTCGTTATTGTATCCATAATACTCTTTAACATACTCTAGATTCTTTAATTTCTTCGCCTTCAGCCAAGGTGTGTATCTTTTCCTTGGTCTTAGACTATTTATTAAAAAATCAAACTGAAGTCTCTTGTCTAGGTGGTGTAATTGGTTAATTTCATTCACTAACATGACGGTATCAGGGAATGGAGCGACACATTTATTTACAATAAAGGGAAAATACTTCTTTTCCCACTGTTCATCCTCAGTGTCTAAAAGAGGTTCTTTTGTATAATTTATGGCATTAAGATAGTCTTTTAGTTCATACATTAGTCAACAAAACCTTCACCTTTTCTCCAATGGTGAAATCTATGACGAAATACAGCCCACAATAGAGATATTAAACTATCTGACCTATATGTTCCGTTTTTAACTTTTAGTTCAATCATAATTAATAATATCTATGTTGCAAGACATGGTTCGGCGTTCACCCTCTCCATAAAACGGAGATACTTGATGAAGCATCCAAATAGGAAATACAGCTATCTTTCCTATTGATGGATATACATGAGCAAAAGGTGCATGTTTAAATCTAGGAACATCATACATACTAGCTGCCTCCCAAACAAACTGAGTAAGGCCATCCGTTTTACCAGAGTTCCCGTGTTGTAAATTTATATTACTTCCACCCTCGGCTTCATGTTTCACGAAATTTTCTTCCAGTTTAGCTATTTGTGGTGGCACTTTAAGAAACGCAATCATGGATACGCCTCTTCCACTAACAGTTCCATGTTCATGTAATGGATTATAATCTCCAGCATAACTATGTACAGACCACATTTTACTAACATGATATTTTTCTTGATGACCCAAGTTGTTTTTCATAGTTTCGGACATTGGATGTGCATCAGCATACTCTTTTGCCAACTTAATAAAAAAATTACTCAAATTCTTAGGAACTGGATCATTCAAATCAAATTCATATTGTGCTGATTTTTCATCTTGTTTTATTTGACCAACTAAAGAATAGGATAAATCTTTCAATCTATGACTATTATCATCAATATATTTATTGATAACATCCACATCATCTTGACCCATAGTGCAAAATCCAAATTTTATTGCAGGCATTGATTCCATTATAAGCATCTTCTCATCAGCCATTTTTATTCTCCTTGTAAAAATCCAATCGTTCTCTACTGTTGCCGGAAATATTACATTTAAAAACTACACAAGTTCTCAGCTCATAACATTGTCGTGAGACAGGTTGGGCTTGATGCGGAAGGTGCGCATCAAAAACAATTAGTCTATTTCCTTTATAATTAACATGTTTATCTATTTGAAGATTTTTAAATTCTTCTGCATAAAGAGGACTGCTTTCATCATTTTCTTCTTCTTCAAATATTGCTGTACCACCACCCCATTCTGTTTCCCAATTCAAGTATGGATAATAGATCATGGTAAAGTCACCATCGTCTTTGTGTATATGTGGTTCAACACCATGTGTGTGAGCATTGCAGTAAATTCTTTTATACCCATCTATCTTATATTTTTTTACAAAATCAAGTTTATTTGTAAATGTTTGAAATAAATCATGTGCCCACAGATATCCTAATTTACCACACTCTTCTTCATCATGTCCACATAAAACATGCCACATTTTATTAGGTTTGCGTTTATCAGAATGATAATTATATCTCCATGTCATTTTTTTAACTTCATCATCAATCAATATAGCATTATGTTCTTCTAGTACGTTATCAAATACATCAATCATTTCTTTTCCCAAAAATTGGCTTCGTAGAAGGCACAACTGCCTTCTTAATTTCTTCTGTACTTGGTAATGGTAAATCCTTGTGAGGTATTCTTTCAATATTACCGCCGACTAACATTCTATCCTCATCAACCGCAGATGGTGGAACTTCATGCTTTATCCAAGCAGGGAAGATAACTAAATCTCCCGCCTGTGGAAATACATAATAGTTTCCTTCTTTACCTTCTGGAAAAACTAGAGGACTTGAGCCCTGTGGTACTTTCACATAGTATCCCCAAGACCAGATGTTTGGCCAATGTGCATGAGCAACTGCAAAGTTATTCTTCTTGTACAACACACCCCAACAATCAGCAGTTCTACATTTGATAGGAGTAGAACCCATTTGTTCAGCATACCTAAGAACTATATCACTGACAGTTTTAAATTCTTTATACCGGCCATGCATATTAAGGTTTGTGATATCTGCTTGAACAACTGTCAGTTTCCGTTTCCACTCATCCCCTGTTTTAAGAATAATCCTTTGTAGAGCCGAGTGCAATTCAGAGCCAACTTCATCATAAATGTTTTTGACAAAGATTGGTCTAGTTACAAGTATATCGTAATTCTTTACTTCATCCCTAACCAGAGGAATCTTATCCGGCATTGTATTTGTAGAAACATTATCTAAAATTTTCATTTAAACTTAGCCCTCGCCATTATCTCTGTGAAACAGGCCATCAAATTAATCTCTTGGTCTGCAACAAAAGCCGATTTATACTGATACTCACCAAGGATAACAACCACATGAGGAATACTACTGCCGTCCACATAATCATAAAGACTGTCATAAATGCGGCGAAACAAACGCACAGAATCATTGTCCAAATTGTTAACAACCCATTTACGAACATTTGTAAATTCCTTATTCTTCATAGAGTGCATCAGTTCTTTTATATTTACTTCAGCAATATCTACAAGTATACCAGCATCAATCGTACCCGATATAGAATACCTTTGAAGCTCATTTAACACTCGCCTCCAATCTGGAAAGTATTTATTGATTACTTCTGCAACAACTCTTTTATCATGTTTAATATTCTGATCATCTAAAATTGCAATAGTCCGATCAAAAAATTCAGCTGCAAGTTTTTGTCTTTCAGAATTTGGAATAGCAAAATCGACAACACTACAACGAGAGTGTAGTGGCGGTATCAGACGATTCTTATAGTTGCAAGTAAAAACAAATCCACAGTTCTTATGAAACTCTTCCATGAACCCACGCAGGGCTGGTTGAGTAGACTGTGGATTTAGATAGTCTGCTTCATCCAGAATAATATACTTACGTCCACCATGAAGCGACACAGTAGATGCAAAGTTTTTAATCTTAGTTCGTAGAACATCAATTCCTGATTCTTCTGAACCATTAATCATTATATGGGTTGAACCCAATTGATCTAGCATGGCCTTTGCTGCTGTAGTTTTTCCTACACCAGACTTACCTGATAGAATTAAATTCGGTACGTTACCTTCATTAACAAAATCAGTTAGTGTACTTTTTAAAGATACAGGAAGAACGCATGATTCTATATCCTTGGGACGATATTGTTCCACCCACAAAAATGTGTCTGCCATAAAACCCCCTTAAGCATCATACTTAGATTCTGGTTCCAAGGCAATCCAATAACCAATATCAACATTTGAATTTACAAAATGACTAATATTTTTAGATGAAACTGCCACATCATATGTGCCAGATAAAAGTTTTAGATTTTCAACCTTAAACCAGAATTTATATGGCAAATCTTTTCCATCTTCATTATTAACATCAACACCAACTGCATAATCATTTGCAGTAGAGTTTTTCTTGTCAGTTACCTTCAAGATTGCTTTACCAACCGACATTGCTTCCAGAACCATATCTGGAACACCAATAACAGCTGCAGCCTTTTGAACATTCGACAGCATACTATTGTCTAGAGAAAATGAAACTTCACACTCTGGCATCGTAATATCTTTAGTTGTAGTCGTTACAACTGATGGATCAGAATACCAATATTTAAGGGATTTAGTCGCTGAACCACTTTCTGTTATCACAACAAAGTCATCACGAAATTCTAAACTTGGTTTTTCAAAAAGAGATAACGCAGCAAGAAATTCATTCAAATCATATATCGCAAAATCCTTTGGAAAGGTTTCTTTTATTTCAGCTTTTGCAACTATATTCTTTTGAGCAGAAATAGTGGAAATTATATTACCACTCTTTATCACAAGGTTCTGATTGATTGTCGAAAAATTCTTCAATACAGATACCGTTTCATTACTAAGATTCATTATTTAACTTCTCCTTAACTTCTTTCACTCTATGTTCCAAGACACCAATCGCTGTATGAATATGTCCTGTATCATGTTCTCGTATTTTAGTTTTTAGAATACCAATTTCTTCTACTAAAAATACTAATCTTTCAACATCATTCATTCACTATTCTCCATATCATTAATGTGTAAAGCAATAATACCATAGTGAATAACTTTTAGCAAGTCACTTCTGTCCTTGCCATTCTTTTTTCCATATCGTTGTGCATACTTCATTATGTTACCGATACAGAAACCTTCACCGTGGCCACCATCTATGATGAACTCTGTAGCTTGAAACTTGTTCTTACTGTAATGTTCATCATAGGTAGAGTTGATGTACTTCTCTAATTCAACGAGTGCTTTGTTCTCGTTGTATTTGTACTCAATTTTTGTGCTCAATGTTCTTCCTGCCAAGTAGGTTCAACTTCGGTTTCACCCTCTTTTTCCTTTTGAGCTTTCAGCTCTTCATATTTTACCTTTTCACGTTCAGATAGATGTTTCAAAACTTCCTGTTCTGAATCTTTAACATTCCAGTTCATAGCCATAGAACGTCTTTCACCATCACCATAAAAAGGCAATACTTGGTGTTTCAACCAGTTAGGAAATATTAACATTGTGCCAACAATAGGTTTCACATAATCTTCAGTCTGGCCTTTAAGTTGTAGAATATCTTTTCTACTATTCATTCCCCATACCAAATGAGTAAATCCATCTACAGAACCACTTGCACCGTTCATTGGCTCTGGAATTTCGGGCAAACACTCAATACACTCTGGAGTCTTTAACCAAAGAAAACCAGATAACCCAGCAATAGTTTGACATCCATGATCATGATAAGGATTATAATCCCCAGCATAAGCATGATTTGTCCAACACTGGAAAGCTTCAGCTTTTGAATCTCTGTCATATCCTTGTTTAAGGTATGTACTACCGATCTGATTAAAAACTGTTTCTAGTTGTTTACCAATCTCAGTATCAAATGGGAAATCTAACTGAGCAGACTTTGCATCATTTTTAAGTTGACCTACAAGCCCATCTGCAAAACTGTCACTTTTTGGAATAATAACATTATCAATATGGTCATTGACTTCATTAATAATTTCCATAGGAAATTCAATCTTACCAATAGAGAAGTTTTTTATGGGGCGGATTGCAAACCTCAGACCGTGATTATCTTCTTCCATCTTGCGTTCTTCTTCAGCAAGCATTTCAGCATTTTCACGAGCAAGTCTTGCGTTCTTTTCTTCTTCACTTTCTTGTGCAGGCTTCACAGGGTTGCCATCCCCGTCAACTTGTTTTGCAACAGCACCATCTGCCATATCGTCTGCACTGTCAAATTCAAATATTTTCATAATTTCTCCTTCAAAAAAGTCAATGATATCAATGACTTGGCCGTGATAGTAAAATTGAAATTAGTTCAATTTATACTATATAATAAAGGAAAAGGGAATTAAAGTCAACTCCCTTTTCCAATTTATTATTTTCCCTATGACCCCAAAGGGTCAGGGGGGAAAGATGACGTAATCAATTGTAATTACTCTCATCTTACTTCACCGTAACAAGGCGAGGTTTCTTCTCTTCTGGAACAACTCGCTCAAGATCAACCAAGAGCATACCGTTTTCCAGCTTGGCATCATTCACAACAATGTCATCTGCCATAGTGAACTTACGCTCAAACCGGCGAGAAGAGATTCCACGATATACTGGAGCGTCATCTTCATCATTCTCTTTTACAGAACGAATTGAAAGTGTCCCATCAGCAACTTCTACTTCGATATCTTTCTTACCGAAACCCGCCAATGCCATCTCAATGACATAGTTGTAGTCACCTTCTTTCCGAATGTTGTAAGGCGGGAACCCTGTAGACGTTGCATTGTTGTCTACATAACGGCTGAGGTTGTCGAACATACGATCAAACCCAACTGCATAAGGTGTTAATTGATTGAAGTTGTCTAATAGACTAAGTGTATTTCTTACCATTTTTTATCTCCTTTAAAAGCAAGATTATATTTTGCATCCCATAATGGCAATGCGTTAAAAGAGGGCATTATACCCTCTATTATATATAGGGATTAAAATCTAAATTTCAACCCCTACACATAAACTTTTTTAAAATGCTGGTTCTTCACTCTTATCAAAATCATACTGTTCTTCAGCACTTTCTGTTTTCTCAACATCTAAAGCACCAGCATCAATCTTGGTATATAAGTCCATGAAGGAAGCCTTAGTATCCTCATCGAAACGTGCAACACACAATTCAATGGACTTCATCTTATCACCAAAGATAGCGAAGGCCTTAACTATATGATCGAGCCTACGCGTAGAAATGACTTCATCAACTCCACCGTCATAAAACGTCTTTCTAATAACTTCAGCCCAAGTGATCAGATTTGAAGCAAACTCTGCATCGACAGAACCATACTTTTTCATTGAACCCATTACGATCTTCTTTTCAGTCGAAGCAGAAGCATAAGGCTGTTCGATAGTGATTGCAAACCGTTCTAGGAATGCTTCGTTTAGAATGTTCGTTCCAATGAAGCGACCATCTTCTGAACCCTTACCTTTAGTATTGGCAGTGGCCATAACATTGAACCCCTCTTTTGGAACAATCCACTTATTGACTTTCTTGAGAAAGACACCCTTACCTTCAAGAACAGGCTGTAGGGCAAGCAACTTGTTAGAACCCAAATCACACTCATCAAGAAGCAGAGTGCATCCACGCTCCATTGCTTCGATAACAGGACCAGGCACAAACTTGGTTTCACCATTTACCAAACGGAAACCGCCGAGCAAATCATCCTCATCAGTTTCGATAGTGATGTTCACCCGAATAAGCTCTTTATTCATCTTAGCGTGAACCTGCTCGATCATAAGAGTTTTCCCGTTACCAGACAAACCAGTAACAAAGATAGGATAGAACAAACCAGATTTTACAATCTTCTCAATCGTAGAGAAATTACCCCAAGGCACAAAACCCTCAAATGGAGCAGGAATCAAATTCTGTTTTTCCATATTGGAAGCAACCAAATTCACAACAGCATTTTCCTCAGTAGTAGTGGTATTAGAAACGGAAGCAACTGTGCCACCCTCTACTGGCAATTTATACGCATTGTAACCAACAGAACATGTCTTACGAAACCAGCCAGGAAATGGAACGCCTGCCTTTGCCGCAGCCTCTTTTGTCATTGCCTTTGTAAGAGTGGCACCTTGGCCAAACATCTCAGAGGCGGTATCAACAAACAATTTTTTACGAGGTGTGAGATTCATGATCTATCCTTTTTCTCAATTTATATATACATGCTATCAGGCTGAACAAGGTTTGTCAAGGCAAAAATTGGCAATAAGTGTGACATTTTTATCACTATGCCACCAGACTTACAAATTTATTTAGGAGCTGACGACTAGAAATCTTACCTTTGGCCATTTTACCAAAAGCAGTTTTTAACTTACCTTTTCCAGCCCCAATCAAATCATCGCTCAGGGTTTCATTCTCAACAGCAAGAGCATTACCGCCAGGCAGAACATAATACTCATCATATCCCAGCTGTGTAATAGCAAGATACTTATTCTTGTTAATAAACTTTATCTTTTCTGAGATGATAGCGTTATCATAAGTTCCTAGAAGATAGTAAAGAGTCCGTTTATCAACTCGACCAGACTTACCATTACCAGCGATAAAGAAACCAACTATGTTCATTCCCGAAACCCGATTTTTAAGTATTTTAAGCAAATCGTTGGTGCAGTCAGCGTAAGTACTTTCATAATTTTTATTCATCACTGGATCAGTTATAATAGTTTTTGCAGAACTATAACCAAAGGCATCAGAAACAACTCTATGGTGCTCACCAGTTTCGGTAACTAATTTATAATCATATATACCAGTAACCCTATTACTAGCACCATCGGTCAAGAAAATAGTGTTAACCTTCTGAACACCAGTATCACGTTTAAACTGAGGAACTATATCCATCATGGCGATAATCGCATCATTCAATGGTGTGCCACCAAGGTCCAAAGACCTAGGCGCATTGTAAGG
>VTLG01013479.1_pt1 | contig 14921 bp, 19 predicted proteins | sample 4694571 | NCBI WGS metagenome assembly VTLG01 (sample SAMN12604809, study PRJNA352737) | marine metagenome | biome: ENVO:00000447; feature: ENVO:00000209|ENVO:00000569|ENVO:01000036; material: ENVO:00002151; isolation source: viral sequences binned using virsorter ...
TAGTGTTTCCTATTAAACATGATGGAGAAATTGTAGATGCAGTTGGCAAAGCAGAAAAAAGATTACCTAAATGGAAACGATATGGTAATAGTAGTGTGCCTTATGTAAAAGGAAAAGGTAGTGTGGCTGTGGTAGTTGAAGATTGTATTAGTGCATATGTTGTAGCAAATTATGGTTATGTAGGAATAGCACTATTAGGAACGAGCTTATCAGATAAACATAAAGAATTTTTATTACATTACAAAAAAGTAATTGTAGCATTAGACCCTGATGCACTTAAAAAGAATTTACAGATAGCAAGAGAGTTAAGAAATTGGGTAGCAGAAGTAAAAGTTTTGAGGTTGACAGATGACCTTAAATATCGTAGAACAATAGATATAGATAATTTAAAGGAGTTAGTATGGAATTAGCATTATTAAGAAGTTTGATGGACAAAGAGTTCTATGAAGACCATAGAGGAGCAAAATGTCCTGATAGAATATTTACTAAAGATGTTAGAAAAATTAAACAATGCTTAGACAAAGCTATAGAGAGATACAATAGAACTGTAACAACAGATGAGATACAAGCATTGTTTATGTCAGAGAATCCAACTCTAACAACAGCACAAAAGCAGATATATAATGGGTTGTTTAGTAAGATAAAACAAGAATCTACTATGGGCAAAGACATTGCTCAAGAAGTGCTGTCAAAGTTATTCCAACAAATTATTGGTGAAGATGTTGCCAATATAGGATTTGATTACGTAAATGGAACACAATCATCATTAGAACCATTAAGAAGATTACTTGAAAAATACAATGACGATTTTACTCCAGACCTTAACGTAGAATGGGATGACATAGAGTTGGATACTCTTTTAAAGAAAAACAGTTTAGAAACAAGATGGGTGTTTAACATTCCTACATTAGCATCTTGCATAGAAGGTGTTAATGCAGGACATTTAATTGAGATTGGTGCTAGACCCAATACAGGTAAGACATCTTTCCATGCGAGTTTAATTGCTAGTCCAAATGGTTTAGCAAGACAAGGTGCTAACTGTATTATTCTTTGCAATGAAGAAGGTAGTCATAGAGTTGGTGCTAGATACCTAACTGCTGCTACAGGTATGACCATGACACAGATTAAAGAAAACCCTAGTAGAGCAAGGGATTTATATACTCCTATAAAAGAAAAAATAAAGATAAAAGATGCTACAGGTCGTGATATGAGTTGGGTAGAGAGTGTATGTAAAACATATAAACCTGACGTTATATTGTTAGATATGGGAGATAAGTTTGCTACCTATCAAGGTCATGCTAGACCTGATGAAGCATTAAAGTCTAATGCTATTCATGCAAGAATGATTGCGAAACAGTATGAGTGTGCTGTATTTTATATGTCACAGTTAAGTGCTGATGCAGAGGGTAAGGTGTTATTAAATCAAAGCATGATGGAAGGCAGTAGAACAGGCAAAGCTGCTGAAGCAGATTTAATGTTATTAATTGCTAAAAATCCACCACGACAAGAAGATGACCCTAATGTGCAAGATTTACAAAGACATATAAATGTTGTTAAAAATAAGTTGTCAGGTTGGCATGGTATGGTAACGTGTGAACTTGATTATAGAACAGGCAGATACACAGCATAATGAAAGATTTATTTGGATATGAAAAACCTAAAGTTGTTTATGAAGATACTTTAGTTTGTATAAAATGCAACACAAGGCAACCGATAGACCAATTTAATGCTATGAAGTATGCAAACTCACAAACAGATAAAAAAACAGAAATAAAAAGAACTTGTAGGACTTGTATAAGAAATCAATCTAGTTTAGTAAAAGATTTAAAAAGAAAACATCCCTATCCTAATAAAGATTATAAGTGTCCTATTTGTGAACGAGGTATAGATGAGATAGGTAAATATGGGCAACCTAGATTACAAAATTGGGTGTTAGACCATTGCCACGAAACTTTAACTTTTAGAGGTTGGGTATGCCATCATTGTAATGTAGGATTAGGTGGATTTAAAGACAGCTTGACAAGATTAAAAAAAGCTGTTATATATTTAACGAAACACGAAAACAAAGAGAGATAACATGAGTTTAAGACATTATAATTTTGGATTATATTTAATGGATAAATTACTTGTGTCAACTTCCTCTTTACATGGAGAGGGTGTATTTGCCCAAAGAGATGTTACAAAAGGAACAATTATAGAACTATGTCCTTATATAGTGATTGATGATGATGACTTAAAAAAGAATAGCAGACTATTTGACTATGTTTTTACAAGTCCACAAAATAAAAATGATTATCTTTGTGTGTTTGGATATGGTATGGTATATAACCACTCTTACAAACCCAATGTAGAGTGGAGAATACTTGAAGAGGATAATCGTTTTATAGCCTTTGAAGCAATAAAAAATATAAAAGTTGGTGATGAGATAGTTCACGATTATGGTAAAGAATATTGGGAAACTAGAAAGGAGAAAGTAAATGGGTAGTAGTTTAATATATACACCAAGAAAAGATAAGGAGTTTATTGCTCCCTTTGGTCCTACTATGGGATATATGAAAATGAAAGAAGAAACTGTTATAACTTTAAACAGTATGATGAATGATAAACTAGAGGACTATTCAGATAATCTAGTTGGTAAACTTAGTGAAGAATTAAAGTTTAATGAAGAGATACTTAAATTTGCAGAAGCAGAGTTTGGACAGTTTGTAGGTTCATATAATGCTTTTTCAGAAGTAAGAAATAGTTTAGGTAGTAGACAATTAGATGTAGAGAATAATAATTATGCTTTACAAATTGTATCAGGTTGGTTTGTAAGACAATTTGAAAACGAATATAATCCATTACATATTCATACAAGTTGTAATCTATCTTGTGTTGGATATTTAAAATTACCTGAAGGTATAGAAGAAGAGTGGGAAGAAGATTATAAAGACCACCATCCTTCGCATGGACACATACAATTTGCAAGTGGTACTTCAGCAGGGTATTCTTGTACAAACTTTTTAGTGAAACCTAGAGTAGGAGATTTCTATATATTTCCTGCACAATTATTTCATTGTGTCTATCCATTTAAAACAAAAGGAGAACGTAGGTCGTTTAGTATGAACATGAACTTCCTAGAGATTCCAAAAAAGAAAGGAGATAAATAATGTTAGACAAATTAAAACGATTATTTTTTTGGTTTAATACAGATGAATCACAAGACCCACAAATGGATAATGTATTACGAACTGTTGTAATAATTTTATTTGGGTGGTTTGTGGTAGCATTTCTAATGGATTTATTATTATGAAGTTTATAGTTACATCTTGGAACTTTGTTATGAATCACAAAAGTAATCCACTTAAACATATTCCCGATTTAAACACTAGACATTTTGTTATGCAAGTGTTAGCTTGGATGTGGTGCATAGCTTTTTCTATGTACTTTGGTAGTATGTGGGTGTTTGGTTTTACTGCAATAGCACACTCAATTATTATAGGTGCTATTGTATTAACTGTAGCTACCTTTGAAACAGCAAAGAGAAGACCACAATACTTTGGTGGTTTAGGTCGTGGAGTAGGTGGGGAACATGAATAAGAAAGGAGATAAATAATGTTAGGTAGAGTGCTTCATTTTTTAAACAGAGTTGAAATAGATTTAGTGCTAAAGATTATCGTTATCTTTATCGTTGCACTAGGTATATTATCAACTGCCATACATTTTATAGGAGTATAGGATATGAAACTTACGATAGATGTTGAGAATACAATAACTAAAAGAGATGATAAAAAACATCTTGACCCATTTGAACCTACTAATAGATTAGTTTTAGTGGGTGCAAAGCAAGAAGATAACACATATCATCTCTTTGACGAAAAGAATGATTTTGCTGGGTTACAAGAGTTGTTAGACCAAGCAACTATTTTAATTGGTCATAATATTGCATATGATTTAGTTTGGTTATGGGAGTGTGGATTTAAGTATGATGGTCCTGTGTTTGATACTATGTTAGCAGAATATGTGCTTCAACGAGGTATTAAAGAACCATTATCTCTTGAAGCCTGTGCTGAAAGAAATAAATTATATACACAGAAACAAGATACTCTTAAAGAATATCTTAAGAAAGGATTAAATGTAGATGAAATTCCTAGAGTAGAATTGATAGAGTATTTACAAGCAGACTTAAAAGCTACACATGAATTGTCTGATAGGTTGTACAAAAAGTTAAACACAGTAGAACATTCAGGATTAATGAACACAGTTTTATTAACCAATGAGGTAGCTATTTGTTTAGCTAAGATGTATCACAGAGGATTTAAAGTAGACAAAGATAAATTACAAGAGGTGTGTTCAGAGTTTAAGAAAGAGAAAGTAGAACTTGAGAAAAGTTTACAAGAACAAGTGAGAAAATTAATGGGTGATACACCTATCAATCTTAATAGTCCTGAACAATTATCTTGGGTTATATATGGTAGAAAAGTAAATGATAAAGATGTATGGTCTAATTCTATTAATCCATATATGGCAGACTCTGAATTTAGAACTATGATAAAAAGACAAACAACACGATTGTTTAAAACAAAAGCAAAGCAATGCTCTGTATGTTTTGGCAATGGAAGAATAAGAAAGGTAAAAAAAGATGGAACACTATTCTCTCAATATAATAGATGCAAGCCATGTAATGCTAGTGGTTTTATATATATTAATAGCGACTCTTATGCAGGATTAAAATTTAGACCACCAACACCTAAATGGACAAGTGCAAATGGGTTTACGACTTCTAAAAGTAATCTTGAAATATTAGAACGACTAGCTAAAACACATAATATGCATGATGCTGTAGACTTTTTATACAAGGTACGTAGATTAAGTGCTATAGATTCTTATTTATCTTCTTTTGTTGAAGGTATAAATGCTTATACAAAAAGTGATGGTAAACTTCATGTGCAATTATTACAGCATAGAACTGCAACAGGTAGGTTTAGTGGTGCTAATCCTAATATGCAGAATATGCCTAGAGGTGGTACATTTCCTGTAAAGAAAGTATTTGTATCACGATTTAAAGGTGGCAAGATACTCGAAGCTGACTTTGCTCAGTTAGAGTTTCGTACTGCTGCCTATCTATCACAAGACGAGGTGGCAATCAATGAGGTTAAAAATAATTTTGATGTACATAGTTACACTGCAAATATCATTTCGAGTGCAGGTCAAAAGACTTCTAGGCAAGATGCAAAAGCACATACCTTTGCTCCCCTTTATGGAGCAACAGGATACGGAAGAACAAAAGCAGAAGCAGAATACTACAAACACTTTACAGAAAAATACAAAGGAATCAAACTTTGGCATACCAAATTGGCTAAAGAAGCTATAAATGATAGGCTAATAAAAACACCATCAGGTAGAGAGTTTAGTTTTCCTGACGTTATTAGGAGAAGTAATGGTAGTGTATCACATTTTACACAGATAAAGAACTATCCTGTACAATCTTTTGCTACTGCCGATATTGTTCCGATAGTTTTATTACACATTGACAAATTATTAACACATTTAAAATCATGTGTTGTTAATACTGTACATGATTCGATTGTAATTGATGTACACCCCGAAGAAGAAAAGCAAGTTATATTTTTAATTAAAAGTGTTGACAATGACTTATCTAATTTAATTCAATCAAGATGGAATATAGAGTTTAATGTTCCATTAAAATTAGATTTAAAAATAGGTAATAATTGGCTTGACACTAAAGATGTAGTTTGATATAACTAACAAACATTTTAACGAAAGGAGTAAATATATTATGAATACAGAAATAACAACAATAGATACTAATAACTTCAATGCTATGGCTAAAGTTATGGGCATAGCTTCTGAAGGAGTACAAAAGAAAAAAGCAAGCACTCTTGCTAGATTAAGAATAAATCATGCACCTATTTTAGGAGCAGATAAAATTCTAGTTAAAGCAGGAACTTATAAGTTAGAGTTACCTGAAGGTAGTGAGTTAGGGTTTGGAACTTTCTTTGCAGATAAAGTAGAGATAAGACCCTTCATGCAAAGGTTTATGTATAAAAGATTTGTTAAAGGTACAGATAAAACACCTAATCGTTATATTAAAACTGTTATGGCTGATAATCTTAACTTAGATTTAAAAGATAATGATGGTGGATTTAACTGTGGTAAACCAGCAGGTTATATACAAGACTTTAAAGCATTACCTCAAGATACTCAAGAGCTTATTAAACAAATAAAACGAGTGCGTGTTATGCTAGGAACAGTAACCCTTACCAATTCAAAGGATGAACAAGGTAATAAAAAAGACTTACCTAAAGATATTCCTTTTATTTGGGAGATAGAAAATAGAGATGCATTTAAAGATGTTGGAACTGTCTTTGCAAAACTAGCAAAGATGAAACGACTACCAGTGCAACATATGTTAGAGGGTACAACAGTAGAAAGAAAGTTACCTAATGGTAACAGCTTTTTTCTACCTGCAGTTAGCATGGATACTACTAAAACACTTGAGCTATCTCAAGGTGAGCAAGATAGATTTGCTGATTTTGTTGAATGGGTCAAGGGTTATAATGAGTATATCATTAATGCTTGGACAGAGAGAGCTATTCCTGATGATGAATTATCTGATGATGAAATCATTGATAAAGGAAGAGCAATACTTGATGGTATTATAGAGAAGGATGATGACTAATGCATCACCCTGCTGAATTAGCATTGCATCAATATCTTGATAATGCTACAAAGGGTAAATCCTCTATGTCTAAAGAAACAATTAAACAAGTTTCTAAAGATATAGAGGAAACTCTTAGTCGTCAATTTGGTTCTAGGACTAAACGAGATAAGTTTAAACTTAGAATGTCAAATGTAGGTAGACCTAGTTGTCAACTTTGGTTTGAAAAAAATAAACCTGAAAAGGCACTACCTAGACCTACTACATTTGTAATGAATATGATGATAGGTGATATCATTGAAGCTATCTTTAAAGGTCTTTTAAAAGAAGCAGGAGTTAAATATGAAAACTCTGATAAGGTTAAGTTAGATTTAGATGGTACTCAAATAGAAGGCACTTATGACTTAGTTATTAATGATGCAGTAGATGATATTAAATCAGCATCTAATTGGTCTTATATAAATAAGTTTGATTCTTTTGAAAAGTTAAAAGAGTCTGATGGATTTGGATATATAGCACAGCTTGCAGGTTATGCTAAAGCATCCAATAAAAAGGCAGGTGGTTGGTGGGTAGTTAATAAAGCCAATGGGGATTTTAAATATGTACCAGCCACAAGTCTTGACATTGAACAAGAGTGTACCAATATTAAGAATACAATATCTAAAATAGAAGATAATAAATTTGAAAGATGTTTTGAACCTATTGATGAAACCTTTAGAGGTAAACCTACAGGTAACAAGATATTAAATGATGGTTGTATCTTCTGTGCATTTAGATATGAATGTTGGGAATCTTTACAAGATTTACCTTCATTAGTTTCACAAGCACAAACTAAAAAGATTGTGCCATACATTAGCATAAAAGAAAGGAGCAAATAAATGGATAATGAAATGGAAATGTTAGCTGAAGAAATCAAAGAGATGGAAAAAACTTTGATGGAAAAGAAAAAAGAGTTCAGAGAAAAACGTACATCAAGTTTACGAGCTGCTTTGGAAGCAAAGAAAGAAGCAGAGAAAGCTGTACGTGAAGAACTAAAAGCTCTTGGTTATACTTCTTCAGACGAGTGGAGTCCATTTAGGTACAGAAGTGTCTTTTTTTAAAGAGATTTCTAAGCTAACGAAAGGGCAAGCAACAAAGGCAGGATATAGAAGTATCTTTGAGTTTTATATTTCTAAACTTTTAAAGAAAGTTAAAAAGAAATTTAGATATGAAAAGATAAAAATAGCATGGTTTGAAGTGCAAAAGAAATTCTATGTTCCTGACTTTGTTCTTGATAATGGTATTATTATTGAAGTAAAAGGATGGTTTAAACAATCAGATAGAGTAAAACATTTACGAATAAAGAAACAACATCCTAATTTAGATATTAGATTTGTTTTTCAAAATGAAAACAATAAGTTATATAGAGGTTCTCCTACAACATATGCTAAATGGTGTGAACAACATAACTTTAAGTTTGCAAATAGAATTATACCTAAAGAGTGGTTAAAAGAGAAAGGTAAAGATAAACACCCAAATATAATTGAAAACAATATAAAGGAGATAATATATGACAGATAACTTTGAATTTATAAAAGATGATTTATTTAAAACAGAGCCTAGTGATTTTGTTGTTCGTGTTAGACCCATGCTAGATAGCTACAATATGTGGACAGGCGAAATAGATATGGCTATTGTAACAAGGAAAGATAATTATTTAACTGATAATGATTATGATTCAGTTATGCATTTTACAAAGATGATGTGTTCTTCTGTTCCCTTAATGGAAAGCGACAGTGAGCTAAGAAGTAGAATAAATAATTATGTATTAGACCAAGAAAATAATTGGTCACGTAAAGAAAAGATTAAAAAGGATTTGCAAGTAGATAAAATTAATGGTAATGTTATTCGTGTTGACTTTAAGAAAGGAGAGAAAGAATGAATTTAGATTATGTAAATAGCCCACCACATTACAACAAAAGTAGAATAGAATGTATTGATGCAATAGAGTCTGCTACGGATGAAGGTTTTGAACATTATTTACAAGGAAACATTATCAAATACATTTGGAGATATAGATACAAAGGTGGTGTTGAAGATTTAAAAAAAGCAAAATGGTATCTTAAAAAACTAATAGTGTTGAAGGAACATGATTAAAGTAAAAATATATATTACATTAGATATAGATGATGAAGAGTATGCTATACCTGCTGATGGTGATGTTGGTAGCGAAATAGAAGACTCAATTAAAGACCACTTATATGATGTAAGTGGAGTTAAAATAAAAAACATAAGAACAATACAAGGAGATTAAATATGAATAATGCACTACCAACAGACTACCAAAACTTTATAGCACTATCTAGGTATGCTAGATGGAAAGATGATGAACAAAGAAGAGAATCTTGGGGAGAAACTGTAACAAGATATATGGATTACATGAGTAATCATTTAGAGAATAATTATGACTATACTATTCCTATAGAATTAAAAAGTAGATTATATGATGCAATACATTCACAACAGATTATGCCAAGTATGCGAGCATTGATGACATCAGGACCTGCTTTAGATAGATGCCATGTTGCAGGGTATAACTGTTCATATATACCTGTAGATAGCCCTAGAGCTTTTGATGAGTGTATGTATATATTAATGTGTGGTACAGGTGTAGGGTTTTCTGTAGAACGAGAAAATGTAGACAAGCTACCTATCATTAATGAAGACTTCCATGAATCTGATACAGTAATTAAGGTAGGAGATAGCAGACCCGGTTGGGCTAAATCTTTACGAGAGTTAATTGCTATGTTATATATAGGACAAATACCACAGTTTGATACTTGGGGAGTAAGACCTGCAGGTGCAAGGTTAAAGACGTTTGGTGGTAGAGCATCAGGTCCTGAACCATTAGCTAACTTATATACTTTCTGTGTAGACATATTTAAAAATGCTGCAGGTAGAAGATTATACCCAGTAGAGTGCCATGATATTATGTGTAAGATTGGTGAAGTTGTTGTTGTAGGTGGTGTTAGAAGGTCAGCATTGATTAGTTTATCTAATCTTGGTGATGACCAAATGCGACACGCTAAGTCAGGTTCTTGGTGGGAAAACGAAGGACAACGAGCATTAGCAAATAACTCTGTTGCCTATAAAGGTAAAGTACAAATGGAAACATTTATGCGAGAGTGGTTAGCTCTTGTAGAAAGTAAGTCAGGAGAAAGAGGTATCTTTAATCGTAAGTCTGCTGTTAAACAAGCAGAGAAGAATGGTAGAAGAAATACAGAGTTTGCATTTGGTTGTAATCCTTGTAGTGAGATTATACTAAGACCTTATCAATTCTGTAATCTATCTGAAGTTGTCGCAAGAGAGAATGATACATTAGAAACTCTACAAGAAAAGGTAGAACTTGCTACAATATTAGGTACATTTCAATCTACACTTACAGACTTTAAATATATTAGAAAGATATGGAAAGATAATACAGAAGAAGAAAGATTGTTAGGAGTATCTTTAACAGGTATATTAGATTGTCCTACACTTGTTCCTAAGAATGGTAGTATAGATAATCATATATTAAAATGTGTGTTAGAGAACTTAAAAAAGACTGCTGTAACAACAAATGCTGTTTATGCCAAGCAATTAGAAATACCACAATCTACTGCTATTACTTGTGTTAAACCTAGTGGCACAGTATCACAGCTTGTAGATAGTGCTAGTGGTATTCATGCTAGACATAATGATTATTACATTAGAACTGTTAGAGGTGATGTAAAAGACCCACTAACACAGTTTATGATAGAGCAAGGCATACCTAGTGAACCTGATGTAATGAAACCTCAAAGTGTTATGGTGTTTAGTTTCCCAATGAAATCACCACCTAATGCTATCAAGCGAAATGATAAGTCTGCTTTATGGCAATTAGAAACATGGTTGATGTATCAAAGATATTGGTGTGAACATAAACCCTCTGTTACAATAACAGTTAGAGAAGAAGAATGGATGGAAGTTGGTGCTTGGGTATATAAACATTTTGATGAAGTATCAGGTATTAGTTTCCTACCACATAGCGACCACTCTTATAAGCAAGCACCTTATCAAGACATTACAGAAAAAGAATACAATGAATGGATGGATAAGATGCCAAAGAATATAGATTGGTCAAAGCTACAAGAGTTTGAAAGAGAAGATACTACTACAGGTGGTAGAGAATTAGCTTGTACAGCAGACTCTTGTGAAGTCGTTGATTTAACTTAACAAACAGAAAGGAGTGTTCCTTATGAGTATAGAACCTAATAAAGATAATAGAAAAAAGTTTGACATTGATTTGAAATATGGTAAAGTAAGAGAACAAATGATTGTCGATATGTTACAAGATAAAAAGATAGAGGTGAAAAGTGAAAGAGATATTTGGCAAACTTCGGGTAATATTGCTGTCGAGTATGAGAGCTATGGTAAACCTAGTGGAATTAATTGTACGGAGTCGGATTATTGGTTTCATAATCTTTGTATTGGAGATGAAACATTTGCTACGATTGTTTTTGAAACGAAGAACCTCAAAAAAATAATCAACAATCTTGATTATAAACGAAGTGTAAAAGGTGGTGATAACAATGCTTCACGTATGTATCTATTAAATATACAAAGATTGTTTTCATCAGATGTGATTAAGGCTTTTAAAAAGGAGATAAAAGATGCGACAAATGTTAATTAATACTGCTAAAGCATACTATCTAGGTATGATAAATAGAAGAGTAGCCAATGTTGAGGTGTTGTTAAATCAACCTGTAGGTATTGGTGAGCATGGTGATATACAAGAAGAGATAGAAAAACATCTTGGAATAATTGCAGATTACCATGACAAGATAGAAATACTAGAAAAATACTTTAACAAAAAAGAGGAGAGTAAAGATGAGAACACAGAGAAGAAATCTAAGTAAGTATGATGCTCCACTAAGTATTCAATTTGGGTGGGGATATAAAGCCTTCAAAAGAGGTAGTTTAGATAGTAAGTTAAAACAAAACTCTATGCAACATAGAGAGTGGCAAAGAGGTTTTAATACAGCTTACTTTGAAAACTTAAAGAAAGTAAAACAACGTGAACAAATTAGAGCAAGAAGCTAAAAGATTTTTAGCTAAAAGAAAAAGCACAAAAGACGAGAAGATTCTAGCAGATGTAAAAGCAATCAATGCTCTGCTAGAGTCTTGTCAACTTAAACTTAGTGAAGTTATTAAGTTATTGTGCAATCCTACCAAGTAAACGACCTATAAACTTACCCTCATAAAAATAGTTTTTAGTAGGATTAGCTTCTTGCATCTCATTAACAGTTGCACCATATTTATTTACAAAATATTCATTAGCTAATTCTCTATCTTTACTACTAAGTTTATTAAACTGTACTCTGTCAAAAGGTGTATATCCTTTTTTTTCTTTTGACCTTTTACCTTGTGCTTCAAACTTTGCTAAAGTCTTTGCAAACTTTCTAAATCTTTTAAATTTATTTTTTAAAGATGCAGATTGTTCTAATCTACTTTTATTTTGATAAGAGTCACTTAATATTTCTTTTGCTAATTGTTTTTCTAATAAAATACCCATATGCTTTTTAACTAAAGCATCTGCTTCTTTATCTCCTGATGCTGGAACTATTGTATAACTTTTAATATTAAAAGAATCTAATTCTTTCTCAACAAGATTTTTCCATTGCTCCATTCTAGCACCTGTTATCTGCCCTATGATTGGGCTTTGTCTATATACAGCACCCTCTCTTGTTGGACTTTCTAATTCAGGTAATCCTTTATCTAGCACAGGAGTGTTTCTTAATATAGAATTTTTAAAAGCACTAAGACCTCTTTCTTTTGCACCAAACCCTTGTGTTTGTCTACCATCTCTAACCTTTGCTGCTTCTGTATCATAAGCCGCATTGATATCTCTAATTACTTTCAATGGTGTAAATGCTCCACCAACAAGTTCTCCATAAAATCCCCCTACAATCTCTCCTAGTTTTTCACTTTTAATACCAGTAAACCCACCTTCTTTTGAAACCTCGTCAAAAAAACCTTGTAACATATACTCTCCAGCACCTCTTCTAAATTGAGCACCAGTCATACCTTCTAAAATTTCTCTTGCATCTAAATCTTTAAAACTATCTTTTTTTCCTGCTTGAACTAATAACTCTCCAAGAGCTAGATAAGGAGTAAACGGAAAGAAGGGTCTTAAATCTACTGTTCTTCCATCATCTGTCTTACCTTCATACCATCTTGTTTCTGAATTAGCTTCTCTATATTTATAACCAGAATATATTGCTACTGTTCCTACAACAGCTTTTGATAAGTCTTCTCTAGCTTTCATCCAATCCCTAGACTCAGCCATAGCTAATTTATTTTTAGCATCTCCTGTTAAGTTTCTTCCCTTAAATGCTTTTTTAGTTGCACTAGCAAGATTAGATATTCCTGATATAGCTGTAAGCCCACTATACTCATATTGAAACTGTAAAGCATTAACCATAAATCTAGCAAATGGAAATGCAGCAGTTCCAAGTGGTGCTGGTATAGGACCTAATGCTTCATTAATCTTAATAAATCTATGCCCTATACTATCAAACATTCTACCCTTTTGTTGCTTTGGCATACGAGCAAATGTAAAAGCTAAAGAATCCTCTACTGCTTCTTTCAATACGTTAGTAGGTAACGCTTTACCTGATGCAATAAACTCATTTATATTTTTATATTGTCCTTTTCCGGGTTTATTTGTTATTAAATTTACTCTACGCATTTGTCTTTCTATGGTATCTACAAATACAGCTCTACGAAATATTAAATCTTGTGCTATATTTAAACCATTTAAAGCTCTAGTAAACCCTGTAATTTCTCTACCTTTATCTCCTACTTCTTGTAATGACCTATCCATAACCTCTGCTAGTTTTCTATTATGTGATAATAAAGCATCAGCAACAAATTTAGTTTCTCCAGAACCATTTGCTGTGTCTACAACTCTTGCTAAAGTTCCAAAAGCATCACGACCTATATCTCTAAGTCCTTGTCTAAATCCCTCTACACTTCCCTCTCCTCTTACTAAAGAAGACATACCTCTATAAGCATGGAATAAAGAGGATTCAATTAATCTTGAAGACATTTCCATACCAGCTCTACTAAAACCTGTAGCTACGTTTCTTACTGTTGTTGATATTTGTGTAACTAATAAAGCTCTTCTTTCTCTATCTAGTCTTTGAATAAGAGAACCTGCTCTAGTCATCATAGAAACTTCTTCACTAGGTTGACTAAACATAGAGTCTAACTTTGCACCAAATGCAGGGTCAACTTCTTTTAGCTTTTTCATTATTCTACCTACTTGAGAATAATTTTGTAATGTTTTACCTGCATCACTAACAGTTGTTGCCATAGTATCAGCAAACTCTTCAGCAGTTAAACCTGCTCTACTTAATGCACCTTCTAAAACATCTGTATCTAAATCTTCAAAGTCTAATACTTGTGTTACTCTTTTATCCCCTAAAAGATTACTTGTTTCTTGTACTGCTTTTAAAGACTTTTCCTCAGCTGTTAATTTTTTACCTTTTACAGTTGCTACTTTAGCATTGGCTACTATTTCTGTTATAAGCTCAGATGCTTTTATTTCTGTGCCTATTATATTATTTAGTGAACCATCATCTGCTGCATTACGAATAATCTCTGTAACAACATCTGTTGTTCTTCTTTGAATCTCTTGTTTTAATTCAGCTTGTGTTAAATCTCCTGCTTCTTGTAATTCGTTTAAAGTTTTTCTACCTTTAATAACTCTTCCTTCTAATGGGTCATAACCATCTAACAGAGCTTTTTCTGTTTGAAACTTTGTATCTGCATCTTTTTGGTTTCTAATTCTTTTTTGAAAACTTAAATCATCTAATCTTCTTTTCTTAGCTCTTTTTATAGCTTGCTTACCTGTTCCTGCAAGACCTAATGCACCACCTAACACACCACCAGCAAAACCTAATGCACCCATAGCACCTGCTGATACTGCGTCTTTCCCTTCATCTGTTAAATCTCTACCGATAAACTGTGTTTTTTCTATATCCTCGTCTTCTCTAAGACCTGACAACTGTGTCATTTCTTGTTCAGCTAATTCTCTAACTGCACTTTCTCCACCTTCTATGGCAGCTCCACCTAAAACTATAGGTCTTTTAAATCCTTTATAAGATGCATATTTAGCCGCTTCTTTTAATGCTGCTTTTTTACCACCTTCTTTTAATGCTTGTGATACTGCTTTTGTAGCACCAACAGCAACAACTTT
>VTLG01015196.1_pt1 | contig 14920 bp, 9 predicted proteins | sample 4694571 | NCBI WGS metagenome assembly VTLG01 (sample SAMN12604809, study PRJNA352737) | marine metagenome | biome: ENVO:00000447; feature: ENVO:00000209|ENVO:00000569|ENVO:01000036; material: ENVO:00002151; isolation source: viral sequences binned using virsorter ...
ACCACTACCGTCGCACGGCCATGCCTTTCCGCACTCGCTCCCCCCATCCAGCACGCATCCTGCTAGACCCCTGGGAGAAACGCCCCCGTGTCGCCATACGTCACGCCCGTCGCTTCTCTCAAGACCTGCACGAACTCACACTGGCCCGTAAAGCCCGTGGCCGCGCCGCTGATGTATGGGAAGTCCGTAACAACCGCCCCTTTGAACTGATCCTCGTAGACGAATACTGGACGGAATGCTGGCACGCCATGATGGTCTCAGGCCACGTTACAGGCACCGGGCGCGAATACCACACCATGAAGAAACTCCTCTTCACTGAGAAGAACACCTGGGGATTCGTACCCTACGCCCACGCCTATGCAGGCTTTGGCCAGGAACCCACCAACTCCGACAAGATCGACCCTGTAAACCTGGCCGTCGGCATCCTTGACCCCGTCATGGCCGACATCCGTGCCCAGGCCCAGGCGGTCAGTGGCCGTCACAACGCCCTCATGGACGCCAGCTTCAACCCAATCGGCACCCGTATGGGCGCAGACGAACTCCGTGACCAACTAGACCAGGGCGACATCATCGAGATGCAAGACCGCGCCGACGTATGGCGCATGGAGATACCCCAACTCCCACGCTGGATGTTCCAGACAGAGGAGTGGCTCTCCCGTGATATAGAGGAAGGTACCTTCTCCCGCGCCCTGGCAGGCGTCCGTGAGCAAGGTGTCTCCACCGTAGGCCAACAGGCCATCCTGTCCACCGCAGCAGGCCGAAAGTTCGTAGCCGTCTCTCGCCAGCTAGAACACCTGGCCTCCGTAGCATCCTCCCAGATACTACAACTGGTGGACATCCTAGACCTGAACCTCACAGTCAAGGGCCACAACATCAGGCCCTCCTACCTGGAGTCCGACTACTCCGTAGATATCAGCTTCGACCTCGTAGACCCCGTCATGCAGCTACAGCAGCGTCAACTGGGCCTCCAGGAGGTCGCAGCGGGACTCAAGTCCATGGAGACCTACTGGGCATCTGATGCCAAACTAGAGGATGCCTCTGGTGAGCGCAAACGCCTCCTCATGGACTGGGTCAGGAAGAACCCCATGATCCACCAGGCCCTCGCCATGGAAGTCGCCAGAGAGGAAGGTATCGAATCCCTCGTAGAACGTGCCATGTCCATGGCAGAAGGCGGCGGCGAAGCACAACCAGGTGACGCAGGCGGTGCCCCCATCTTAGGCCCAGACGGTATGCCCCTCGACCAGACCATGGGCGGTGCCCCAGGCAACGGTATGAGACAAGGACTCACCCCCGACACCATAAATCCAAGCCAGATAGGCGCAAATATAGCAGGTTAAGATGGCTAAATATAACGAACTCCACGACATCGTCTCAGCGTTGGTGGCTGAGAAACAAGCTTTTAAGAAGGACGCTGACAAAGCCAACGCCATTCAGTATGGCACCGTGCGCTTCAGCAGCCGCGCCGAAGCCGTCAGGTGGTGGGAGAAGCTGCCTCCCGTCAAGAAGCAAGAGCATATACAGAAGAATGGTAGCGAGTCCGTCCTCCAGATGCTGCGTGGCGACAAAGGGGGTAATGTTTAATGTCACACCTAAGTAAGACAGTTATAATAATGGGCCACGAGTACCAGGATGGGGTGGCGAAGATACAGAAATCTAAGGGTGGTGATTGGACGGATGCTACAGAGTCCGACCTGGAGGATTACAAGGATGCCTACGCCAAGCTCGCAGACCCCAGAAGTGCCCTTAGAGAGGAGCAGGAGGATACAGAACGCGGCCCGTTACCTGCTGGTAAGTACTGGTCTGAAGATAAAGCTATATTAGCTGCAATTGAAAGTGGTCTTAAGGGGCCTCAAGTCATAGGCACCGATATTGACGGATTCCCTAGATACAGTTCATCTGAGTATCGGACATATGCCAAGGCTGGTATGTGGTCATGGGAGCAGGCATCCGACCCTATAGAAGATGCCTCCGTTGAACGCTTCACCTACAAGATAGACCCTGGAACTGGCAACCTGATACGTCTAAGCAATATAGACCCCAACCGTAAAGACATAGTAGAAGAAGCCCCTGAGAAGCCTACAAAGGGATCGAGGAAGATCGGTGACGCCGTTCAAACTGGATTCGGGTATTCCCTTGAGTTATGGGAGCATACAGACGAGTTTGGTAATTCAAGCAGATATCAGGTCAAGGTCAAAGACCCCGATGATCGCGAGATCGGCAAGGCTAGTGATATCGATCTAGGAGAGGGTAGAGGGGACTTTATATATCTGGGTGACGGCAAGTATGAACACGTACCTGACCCCAAAACCCCATTCACAGCTAAAAAGTCAGATGTAGTAGACCTACCTGATCAGAATGGCAGTCTGATAAAGATATCGGAGAACCAGTACCAGTTCGTCCGTGATACCTACGAACCAGGTAGAAAGGTCGATGACTCTGGCCGTGAATACCTACAACAAAGAGATGGTATCTGGTATGAACTAGACCCACGCTTCGATCCACAGCTACAGCGCGTGGACGGCATGAACCTGTTCCAGCAACGAAGCGGAGATTTCACCCAGCTTTCAACCGCCACCATGGATGACCTTATCAACCAGGCCCTTATCGACGGTGATATCGACAAAGCCTTCGCTTTCCAGGACTTCCGTGACCGTCCCACTGCTCAAGAGACGTTTGATACAGCCCTTGAGTTCGCACGCGCACCAGCCGACCAGCGCATCATCTCTTCTATCGCCCGTGGCATCACACCTGTACAGCCTCCACCAGAAGGCACGATCCAGCGTGTCGGCCCACAACCCGACTTCCTTATACAGGCGTACCAGGATTTCCAACGCCGTACCCAAGCAGGCCGTGCCCCTACAGGCGAGGAGATATCTGCGGCTACTGAAGACCCTACATTACAAGCCCGTCTTGAATCCATCACGAATAAAGACCGCCGCGAAGAAGAGAAACATCAACTCTTCGTGGCAAGTGAAGAGGCTAAACAGCAACGAGCGCAGCAATTGTTTGATACACAGCAGGCTACAAAAGCCGCTGAATCCGCTGCTAAAGTTGCTGCTACTACTGCTGCCGCCACTGGAGATGCCGGGGACGCTGGGGATGCCGGAGATGCCGGAGGAGTAACCCCAGCGGAGATTCAAACAGTACCTCCTGGCACCAGGGTAAAGCAAGAAGGCACCACCACGATGGTGAACAATAAGGGCGAAGTTGCGAATATCGATGATGCACTTGTTGACCAATTCAAAAGCGGTGAGAATCCTGCTGGCTGGAGGGTAATCTCTGAAAAGGAGTTACAAGACGCTGATACTGCCGCCGCTGAGGCTCAAGCTACCGCCGCTGCCGAAGCCGCTGCCACTGCCCAGGCTGCTGAGGCTGAAAGGCAAGCTTATGGTATTAAGCGAGCAGAGGAATTTAGGGCTGCTCTAGATGCTGGATTTAACCCCGCAGATTATCACAACATCGGTGGCAGGGCCATTGAGGCCCACCAGGCATCTCTAGCTGCTGAAGCAGAACAGCAACAGGAAGAAATCCGTACCGATACCCGTGCTGCTATTGACGCCCAATTGGACATAGCAGGGCGTGGGCTTGGTAGACAGACAGCAATGGAAGGTGACCTGGGAGTTGACGTAATTGGCGGTGGGCCACCAATGCCTAATATTAACCTATCACCTGCGTTAACTTCGGAGAATAGCCCTGGAAACCCAATGCCTGCATCATTAGCAGGCTACGCACCTGGCACCACTTTCAGAGATATTGAAAAGTCATTAGGACTTAAACCTCGCGCAGGTGGTGGCACCGTCCAACCAGGTGAAATCACCGTGGTGGGTGAACAAGGCCCTGAGATAGCCATGATGCCCCCAGGCACCCACATCCTGCCTTTAGGTAAAGCAACGAAGAGGGACATCAAAGCAGCACAGGCGACAGGCCGTGCCTACCAGAATGGCGGCATCGTCTTTGACGATCTAGCACCAGGACTACAGCAATTACAGCGTGGTCGCCCAATCACACCGCCCCGTGGCTATCTATTCCAGCAAGGTGGTCTGACCCTGCCGTCCATGCAAGCATTACAGAACCTTACACCCACCGTGCGTGAATCGTTTTATGGTATGCACGGAGACATAGGCATATCCCCAGAAGACTTCCGTCAAGAGTTACAGACAGCTGCGCCAAGTGGCACTAGGCTTCCGACCAGCAGGATGTTACCTCTTGGTCGTAGAGGAGTACGGTAATGGCTTACACTCTACCTTTCTTAGGTAAAGGGGAGCGGGAGGCGCAGAAGCTGCATCCCCGCTACCGCACGCAGACTCCTCCAGCCAGTCAGCCGTTGATACCATCCACGCCACCTCCTCTGGGAGGCAGTGTGTATGAATCCTGGTTGGCCGCAGACCAGGCGCAAAAGGATGTTCAACTCGATCTCATCCCTGGCAGGACACAACCCCAGGCATATGACGCGCAAACCGACCCTATGTTCGCTGTTGACCGCCCAAGGACGATGGCAGACCGTATCCGTGAGTATGAGCGTGCTGATAGCCCTTATGGGGACGAGCGGAGAACATTCGTAAGCCAAGAACCCGAAGACAGTTTCCTGGCAGAGGCAGAGCCTAAGACTCGCCTCAGTAGGACAGAGGTCGCTGAAAGATTTGGTGTCTTATCTCCAGATGTAGAGCGTGGACTTATCGCTACAGGCCAGATAGAACCTCCAGCCCCAACGACAAGGACAAAGGAATACGAGTGGCTACCCGATCAGAATAGATGGGCAGCCCCTCCCATGGACGAGATCACCGATCCTGGGTTTGAAGAGTTTACCAGCGGCCAGTGGGTGTCTCACCCTGTGACTGACAGGGAGGGCGTTACAACCCAAGAGTTGATACCTACAAGGATGGCACAGGAGCTAGCAAGACGTACAGGTCTTGGAGACCAACCTGACCGACCTACCGCAGATGTCTTTGGAGCTGTTGAGTTCATCGCTAGGCCGTTTGAGGTTTGGGGTCAGACCGTAACTGAGTTGTTCAAGCAGATTCCTACGGTGATGCGTGGTGACTTTGGCGATCTTGAAGCCCCGACTGTTTTAACTGAAGGATTCATGGCTGCCCATGAGAAGTATAGGGACAAGCCTATATGGCAGCAGATAGTCTTGGGTATCCTCACTGACCCCGTTGTGATGATAAAGGGTCTCAGTATAGGGGCCAAGCTGACAAGAGCGGCATATGGGGCTGACCTGATCCCTCTAGTAGGTCTATTCCGTAGCCAGGTAGCGCAAGCTGCCTATGATGGAGGTCACTCCCTGGGTGACGATGCCATGGATGAGATAGCCGAAACCCTGGCTGACACGGTTCTCACAGTCTCCCCCCAGGAGGCAGTGGTCGCTGAGGTGAGAACGTCCCGTGGGTGGCAGCGGTTCCTGAAGCAAGGAGAAGATGTAGGGATATTTGAGCCTGTAAGGACTAAGACCCCAGAGCGTCTTAAAATCCTGGAGGAATTTGGCCTGGTCGTTGATTCTCATGTCAATGAGCTAGCCTACCCACTGCGAAATCTAGCTGATGTCATCGATGAGGTTGATGTAAAGGAAGGTATAAGAGGTAAGATAGCAGGGTTCATAGTAGGGCCATCTGTAGCCAGGACAACAGCTATAGGCAAGCTAGCCACGGCTGTACAAAGGCAGCGTAGATCAGCTGACCAGCTAGTCCAGGTCGCTATGGCTGCTGCATTCGACAGTCACCTGGGGCAACTAGACAACGTCCTGCCTGTAGACAGCAGTGGTATATGGAAGGGTACCAAGCTGCCCTGGCAGAGGATATTTGAGGCCCCAGATTCCTTTAGCAGAGATATAGTCTCTGATGAAGCACGCGCCTTGATAATGAAGGTCAACCAGATGACCAATGATGAGGCTGCCCGTCTACTGGACGATGTGGGTATAACCCAGAAGATGCGTGCCCGACCCGCAGATGAATACTATGTCCCCCGTAACGTACAAGAGATACGAGGGGTGGTATTAGATAAGAGGGGAGGCGTTAACTTTGAGTTCAGGCGTCACTACGATGACATCACTGAGGGCGTAGCTGCTGGCGTCCAATACGGTACAACCCCAAGAGACGATATAGAACTCTATATGAAGTGGGTCTACCGCAAGGTAGCTAATAAGCAATTAGACGATGCCCTGGAGATGTCCAGCGTCTCAAAGCATAAGTTGATCGGGGAGGATATACAGGCGGCGATGGATGCCGCAGCTAAGAACCGTAAAGACCTGAACAAGTCCCGTACTACACTGGCTGGAAGAATAGCTAGTATGAAAGTGGACATGAAGGTCACCACAGCAGCCGGGGTGCCTAAAGCGGCCCAGCTTAAAGAGCTTCAAGCCCAATTAGCCCAGATAGATGAGATCATAAATGACCTGCCTTCCATCCTGCCCGTAGGTGAGGAGCCTGCTAGGCAGTCCCTGGAGATAGCTCAACGTAATCTGACTAACGCGATCAGGCTAGAAAAGAAAGCAGCAGACGAACTTAGTGACGCAGAGTCCCTGCTCGCAAGCAAGGTTGCTACAGGCAAGGCAGCTGCCTCAGAACTGAGCAGGCTGGAAAGCCAGTACCAGAGACTGGTCGAGCTTCGTGATGAGATGGTTAGTCACAACAGGTACTTCCAGGGGAAGTCAGGAGAGATAGAGTACTGGGGGCAGGAGGTTTTCCCTGTCCTGCCGAGGGATGTCCGTGCATCTGAGCAAGCCCAGAGCAAGTTCAGGACGCTGGGGGTGGAACTGACAGCTGCCGGGAGGCGTGTGGAGTCGGCAAAGAACCGGGCCGATAAGATCGGGTATGCTAGAGTCTGGGTTGCTGAGATAGTAGATGACCTGAAGGATGATCTAGCTGACACAAGGCTCTTGATCAGAGAGGCTCAGGACTCCCTCAGAGTAGCTACTAGGGCTGAATCGAAGACCCAGGCAGGCAGGGGTGCTGCTAAGACTAGAGCTACCCTGTTTGAGCAGCAGCGTAAACGTATCGCTCGTAGGACTGATGTGGCCGGGCGTAGGGTTGGGACTGTGGAGTCTACGAAGAGGGCCATAGAAACCAAACTGGAGTTCCTCAAAGGCCAACAGGACAATATAGACAGACAGCTGGATGACCTGATGGAGGGTAGAGGGGCATACGAGGGGAGAGGCTACAAACAAGCCAAGGCTGACCGTTCAACAGCCCTAGAGAGCCTTGAATCTAGAATGGCTCCTGGGGAACTATGGGGGCCAAACCAGCCTGTAGAACTCACATTCTCTGCCTGGAGAGGCAAGTTCCTACCCCAGTCAGAGGTTGATCTGCTGGAGGCGGCTTTAGGGAAACAGGCTGAACCAGGGATATTCACGAAGACAGTCCAATCCCTGGTCAATGTGAAGCGTTCTCTAGCTGCAACCCTGGACGCAGCCGAGCCATTCATTCAAGGTCTACCCATCATGGCCGACAACCCCAAGAACTGGGGTATTCAGACAGCCCGTCACTACCAGGCTCTATTTGACCCTGCTATTCAGGGTAGGCTGATCAGAGACAACGTAGATGACTATGCCTGGTTAGCCCAGCACAACGTCCCTATCGGTGACCCTGAGTTCTTTGCTGCCTTGAGAAAAGGTGAGGGTCTGTCATTCGACTGGTTGTTCAAGAAGACCCATACAGAGCAGGTACAGCGTTACTTCCGTTTTGCAGGTAGGCAGTCATTCGGTAGGTTCTCTGCTATGTACAACACAGGTCTTGGCACCGCCCGTGTCCAGATACTACAAGCAGTCAAACCCAGCTGGAAGGGCACCGACGCCGAACTAGCCCAGTACATCCGTAACCTCACAGGTGGACTGGATGCACGCGCCCTGGGTGTTGGCCCCCAGCGTACAGCTGCTGAGGGGTTATGGCTGGCATTCTCCCCCAGGCTTCTACGTTCAACCATAGCCTTGGTGTATGACTCTATTGCTACTGGCGTGCCTGCTGAGATGATACCAAAGGTGATTGGCTACGGGGCCAAGGAAGGTACTGCCCGTGACAAACTTGCCAAAGGTATGATCAAGTCTTACTCCTCAACCCCTCAAGGCCGTAGGGCTTTACGCACATTAGGCACATTAGCTGCTGGTGCTGCAACGACTTACATCGTTACAGGATGGGCCTTGGGTAAGAACTGGGACGAGATACGAGCAGGACTCAACCCATTGAATGGGAAACGCTTCCTCTCCCATCAGATAAATGGGGACTGGATAGGTGTCGGTGGCCAGATAAGGGCACTGACTCAGATGATGGCAGCCCTAGCGGTAGACCCGTCCAGCCTGCTTGAGGGTACTAGACGGGACAACCCGATCCTAGCCTTCCTCAGTGGCCGTGGTGCAATCGGTCTGAGTGCAGCTTTACAGGCTGGAGAGGCATCCGCTGCCATGGTAGGCGGGGAGGCCAACCTTGACCCGTTTGAACGTGTCGATGGGTGGACGGACTTCTTCAAGCTACAGGGTACTGGCAGTCTACCGTTTACCATACAAGGCCATTTTGACGGGGAGAGTGGGCTTACTACGGTGGCGTCTCTCTTAGGGTTAAGGACTGGCATCACGACTGAATATGACATCATGCGAGAGGCTAGAGGTATCAGGCAGAAGCAGGTCTTGGAGTACGTTGCTGACAATGATATCGAGCCTGACAAGATATATGAGATCGAATGGAATGGTGAGACCATAACAGTTGACCAGTCGAAGCCCATCGCAGAGTTTGCAGACCTACAACCTGCCGACCAGGTAGACTTCAGGAATAAGTACCCCAGCAGCTTTGACATGTATGATGAGCAGATTCGCTCCCTAGCTGCAAAAGGGGATACACCGTGGGCAACAGAACGAGTCAGAGTCATGGACATGGAAGACGAAATGGTGTCAGAGCAAGAGAAGGACGATGCCAAGTTCGCAGACGGCAGTGTCTATGAGCAGACCATGGGTGCCAAGGACTGGATAACTGCCCATAAGAAGAGGGTAGCTAAACTCTTTGCTCAAAGGGAAGTAACCTATGAGTATGACGTTAAGGAGCCTGAGAGCGTCTTAGACTTCTACTATGCCAAGCTGAGGGAGATAGCCAACGAATCGGCAGAGTCCGTAGGTGACACGTTGGAGGAGGACGACACCGGGGCAATGAACTACTCCGATGTGATGACATCCGAAGGCTGGGATAAATTGAATGCCTGGGTGCGGAGCCAGAATGATGATTTCCAGGATACCGTGAAACGTAACACAGGTCTAAACGCACCGACTGCCCAGTCCAAAGACTACGATAGGGCCATGGATATCATAGGTGAGAGGTATTATGACGCAGTAGAGGACTTGCTAGCCTACCCTGAAGCCCATAACATGACAGGTATAAGGTTTGAGGACGGGACTATCCTGGAACTAGACCCTGACGATGCTTATATGTATCTGAGGATCAGAGACAAGACTGAAAAGCAGCAGAAGTTTGAAATAACAGTGCTGCCTTCTGAGGAGGGTACACCTGAAGAAGTCAGGAAAGAGGGTAATGCAGAACTCGTCCGTGACGTAGAGCGTCAGATAAGGAAATATAAAGAATCCATTCGTATGGGTGATAACGAACTATATGATGCCCTCTTTAAGTATGACCTCCTGCTCAGTGAGGATGCTTTCATCATACAAGAGGTACAGGGCAAACTCACCCCACCTTAAATTGACAGGAATTTACAGGAAGGTTTACACTTTCCACAGTGATTACTCCTATTAAATACATGAGGAGCATCGCATGGTAACAACACCATCGCCAGACGAACCAGAAGTAGAGACTCAGCCAGCGCAAGAAGTGGCTGAAGGGGCTACTGAGGAAGCGACTGAAATAGACTACGAGGCAAAAGCAGCCGAACTGGAAGCTCAGGTCGCCAAGTTAGAGAATGACCTGCGTTCCAGGGGGGGTCAACGCCGTAGAGATACGGACAGGGATGCGGAACTCGCTGGTATTCGGGATAGTGTGGGTGCGCTTCAGAAGATATTCACTCTTTACATGGATGACCGTAAGATGGAGATGTCGGATGAGGCCCAAACCCAGATATCACGGGTCAATAACGAGTTGGCTCAAGGACAGGCTACGCGGGATTGGAATTCCCGGTACGAGAAAGAGCAGACCCGTCTCATGTCCACCGTTCAGGACGAGAGTGACAATATCCTCATCAGTGAGGATGATGCGCAGAAACTCCAGAGCGATTGGCAGGCGGCTTGGGCAGAAGGCTCTAAAGCTACGCGAGGTGACTTTGAGGATGTGATCAACATCCAGATAGAAGCCGCCCGTATGGTTGCCCAAGAAGAACGCCGAAGGGCCGCAGTCGAGCGTCAGAAACTTGCTGATGAAGCAAAGAACGCTGGCAAGAAAGCCCTTGAGAAAGCAGGCGTAGCTGACCTGGATACAGGTGCGGCTATCGCAGGCGGGAATGAAGAACTCCGTGGTTCAGCCCTCATAGAACGGGGGCTGCGAAAACGTAACCTATAAGGAAATAAGATGCCAACACTTTCTGAATACCAAAAGTTGGCTAATGACGATGTTACGGCTGGTGTATTTGATAACATCATCACCGCATCTGAATTGGCCCCCTTCCTACAATTTAGCAGCTTCAGTGGAAACTCCCTGGTCTACAACCGTGAGAATACGCTGGGTGCTGCTGCTACCCACCAGGTAGGAGATGTCTGGTCTGACACCGAACCTACATACACGAAGAAAACCGTGTCACTGACGACTGTCGGTGTACAGCACCCCCTTGACCGCTTTGCCATGCAGACTGCCGACAACGTGCAGTCCCAGGAAGCTGTCCTCCTTTCCAAGATGGCCAAGTCCATCGTCCGAAAGCTGGAAGACCTTCTGATCAGTGGTAACTCTGGCAGCACTTCGACTGAGCCAGAGGGACTGACCTCCCTCCTCATCAGCGACTCTCGCCTCCTCATGATGGATGACGGCTCACAGCCCTCCACCATCGCTGGAGCAGAGACAGAACTCACCCTTGACCGCCTGGACGCCATGATCGACCTGGTGGAGAACGGTAAGCCTGACTTCTTGATGATGAACAAGACCATGCGTCGTAAGCTGACCTCACTCGCTAGGGCTACTGGCTCTGGCGTGGTTCTGACTTCGGCTGATATGTTTGGTCACCAGTACACCCTTTACAATGGCATCCCTGTAGTCATCAACGACTACATCTCCAACTCTGAGACCTACGAGAACGCCGCTGGCTGGGGTTCCTCCACTGCTACTACCATCTACGCCTGCAAGACAGGCCAGGAGAAGCAGGGCTGGACTGTCATCCACAATGGTGCCGTTCTCGACCCAGACATCCAACGCTTGGGCACCAAGTTCGACAAGAACGAAGATGTCTACCGGATGGCTGTCTACCTGAACGCGGTAGTCTACTCCGCTAAGTCCTGTGCAGGGCTGGCTGGTATCGACTCCGCAGCTTAACAACGAACAACCTCGTTGAGTATAGTTCCGTAATCTGATAATGAGGTAACTAATAATGGCTGACCCATACGTCAAACACGCACAAAATGTGTTCTCTGCAACCATTGGCTCTACAGCCATAACTGCTGGGGACATGGTCTATTTCGACGGCACCGACTGGGAACTTGCAGATGCTTCTGCCCACACCTCTTTTGCGGAGGCGATGGCAGTCAATAGCTATGCTTCTGGCGATGTAGGTGTGCTTTGCACAGGTGGCGTCATAGTTGATATCGACGCCCCTTACACACAGGGCACGGCTATGTACCTGTCGGAGACCGCTGGAGATATCACAGCTACGATCCCAACTACTAACGCTGCTATCAAGCAGGCTGTTGGGTTCTCGCTGTCCACTTCCTCAGTCAGGGTTGACATCCGTATGCCCGGCTACCAGAACCAGTTCTTCCCGGTGAGTGCTTATGACACCTCTGGCGAACCTGGTCTTGGTGTGGTGACGGATGGCTGGCCTGGCCCTGGCCTGGACGGTGCTTCCGAGACCGCCTATATCGTAGGTCGTTTCCCTGACAACTTTGTTGAACTGGAGATGGCGCGGATCGTAACCAATAACACAGCGAGTTCTGCTGTTGACTATGACTTCAGCGTTGCTGCTGGCTACGACAATGCGTCCAATGCCCAGGACACTGGTACGGCAATCACCGCCAACACCTCTGAAGCAACTCCTGCTGACAACCTGCTGGTGACATTCGATGTCTCCTCCATGCTTGATGCAGGGCTTCAAGGGCCAGGTCGGAACTTTGCCATATTGATTGACCCTGATGGCGTAGGTGGTGGCGAACAGCAGATTCTAGGTATGAACCTGGGCTGCTTGGTCGTCTAAACTTGCAAGGTACGAAGTATCTCCGCACGGACTTAGGTGGTAACACCTGTGTCCATGTGGACTTGGTGAACGGTCAAGTAGGTTTCAGTATCCGTGAGGACGGGGCTGCCCCTGCTCGTCCACCTCTAGCTGATTTCTGGTTGACTCGTGATAAGTTGTTGAAATTACACAACATCACGAGTCAACTGATACCGCAGCCAGAGACTACTCCTGAACCGCGCCCAGCGCGAGAGAGCAGTTCACCCTTCTTCCAAATAAACATAGATGCTATTCTCACGCACCAAGAGGGGTTAATGAAACGACCTCCCTGGTGGCTTAGATGGTTCTATTCAGCCGTGGTAACGAAGGAGAAATATCGTGGTGACTCGTACTGATTGCCCATGCGGTAAGACCAATTTAAGTTCAGCCCAGATGACGATGCACAAACGCTCGAAGGCCCACCAGGATTGGGAGGCTACCTTGAGCGATGCGGGTATCACTGTTGAGGTTGTATCTGAAGGCGAAGACCGCGAACTAGAAGGCATCCTGGCAGCAGCAAGAAATGGTGGCGATGTGCGCCACATAGCCAAGATGGCCAGGTCTATCTTCGCAGCCAGGAACTGGCCTAATGAAGATCACCCAGGTTCTATCCAAGATTGGTTAGAGTCCCATAACATCCCGACAATCAACGTCCCCCCTCACTCCGACCCTGACGAACAGCGTAAGTACATCAGTGAAGAGACAGAGCGGCTTCGTCAAGCAGGCTGGGGTAAGGGTTGGACGATTACATGAGGTGCCTAAATGGCCGAAGTAATCCCTTCCAAAGACGAGATAATCCACGCTGAGTCCCTAGCTTTAGGGTCGAGCGCAGAAACTCTGGTGACCGCAGGTGCTACCATCCCCCAGAACACTGGTGATGTCATCGTGGTCTGTCCCTCTGGCGACAGTCTCCATTGGGCACCCAGCGAAGACCCCACCTCCTCTCTAGGTCGTCCCATAACCTTGGGACACCCTGGCCGCATCCCTCACACCTTCAACAAGACTGCCAAGCTCATCTCCGATGATGGCAGCGATGTGACTTGCGTCCTGATCTATGTGCGTGGTTCTGGTCGTCAAGACCTGGCTTACTCCGTAGCGGAGCCGTTCTAATGCCTACCGACAGAAAGATGGCCTATAGGGCTAGCACCTTCAAGATGATAGACGCCAACGCTATCACGGCAGGCACTGAGGAGACCATCTGGACTCCCCAGTCAGGGAGCAGGATACGCCTCCTGGGCTGGAGTCTGTCGTCTTCTGCGGCGGCTGCCATCGAATTCCAGGACAGCGCGGCTTCAGGTACGGTCATAGCCCAGACACCACTCCTGGCTGCTGCTGGCATCCACGATTCACCTGATCTGGGAGATGGCATCTTGCTGTCTGCCGCTGACGGTGTGTTGAAGTTGGATGTCACATCTGGCTCCACGGTATCTGGTATGGTCTGGGGAATAGAAGAACCAGCATAGAGAGGGCACATGGCTAACGAGTTCAAGCACAAAGACCCAGGCACTGAGTTAACCCAGGCAGAGTTCATTGCCGCCTGTGGCGATGGACACATATTTGCGTGTCAGGCTACTGGCGACATAGTTTACGCTTCATCTGCCACGGTGCTATCGAAGTTGGCTAGAGGCGCGGCTAATACAGTCCTGTCTATGGGTGGGTCTTGTATACCTGCTTGGACTGCATCTCCATCGGTGACTGACTTAACCATCGGCGGCGGGTGCATCACTCTCAGCGCGGCTACCGATATCGACTTACTCGATAACAATGCTTCCGCTCTAAGTTTCGATGCTACGGGAAAGACAGGCATTATCGACATCGTCACGACCAACTGCTCAGAAGGCGTGACTATGAGTGGCACATTGGGAGTCACTGGTGTGCTGACTGCTACTGGCGGCATCGAACTTAGCCATGCGTGCCAGAACACATTGACTGGTTCGGGTGGAGTTTTAAGCATTCAGGGTAACCGTATCTTCCACGCTGGTGGAACTGATATCCCAGTGGCAGACGGCGGGACGGGCGCATCCACCTTTACTGCAAACGGCATCCTCGTTGGGAATGGAACTTCTGCTATTGCGGTAACAGCAACGATGGCAACAAAAGGCCATCTGATGGTTGGTGACGGTTCAGGCGTTCCGTCTATGCTGGCGGTAGGTAATAACTGTCTAGTTTTAACAGCTTGCTCTAGCGAAGGTACTGGCGTGAAGTGGGCGGCGGTTAGTGGTGGCGTGACCAACGTAACAGGGTCATGTTCTGCGGTTGTCATCAATGAATGTTCTGGTGATGTGGACTTTCGAGTTGAATCAAATAATAACACTGAAGCCTTAGTTATAGACGGTGCTGCCCTTGGTGGCATTGGGAATATAGGTCTGGGCGGTGCCGCTAGTGATGGGGCGCAAGTTATCGTCAATCATCCTGCGACAACTATCGATTGTAATTCCAATTTCTACAAGCTGTATGTAGGCAATTCTGGTGCAATGACTGTTGCAAGTGGTACAACTTCTGCCATTGTTGCCAGTCTACGGGTCAATGAACCTAACATTAGTAGTAGTGGTGCAACTGTAACTACGGCGGCAAGCGTTTACATTCC
>VTLG01003738.1_pt1 | contig 14919 bp, 16 predicted proteins | sample 4694571 | NCBI WGS metagenome assembly VTLG01 (sample SAMN12604809, study PRJNA352737) | marine metagenome | biome: ENVO:00000447; feature: ENVO:00000209|ENVO:00000569|ENVO:01000036; material: ENVO:00002151; isolation source: viral sequences binned using virsorter ...
TACTTTTTACGTTTTTTAGTTTTAGCTTTTTTCTTCTTTTTGTTTTTTTTCTTTTTCTTAGCCATTATTTTATTTCTGCTCCTCCGCCTCTTAGAGCTTTACCTCTAGATTTAACGTGACCGCCTTTAGATTTTTTAATTCTCTGAGGCTTTTGTGTCGTGGATTGAAAATATTCAATAGTTCCTGGTTTAGGTCCACTACCCCATGGTTTAGCTTTACCACCTTTTTTAAGTTCTTTACGAATTCTATGTTTTTCGTCTCTTAAATTTCTTTTGCCTTTGCTAGTATATGCTTTTTCAGCATCTACTCGACCCAGTTCTTCTAGTCTATTTTCTCTTCTAGTGTTTGTCATTATGCTGCCTTCCTTTTCTTAGCCATTTTTTTAAAAGTCTTAGCTAATGCTTTAGCGCGACCTGTACAACCTTTTTTAGTAATCGGTGTACATTTTCCTTTAGTACCTCTTTTTTTAATTGATGCTGTTGCTTTTTGAATCCATTTCTTGTCAGCTTTACCACCTTTGGCATAACCCATGTCAGATTTTCGAATCTCGTCTTTACCAGCTTGAACTTTTGCAGCTTCTTTTCTTGCTACGTGTTGTTTTGCTGCTTCTCCAAGTTTCTTTATACTTTTTTTTATGTGTCTAACAGCTCCTCCTGTAGCATAGCCTTGTCTTAAAATCGGACTTCTACCTTTTATTGAAATATCTCCCATTATTTTTTTCCTTTGGACTTACTCCACTCAATTTTCTTACCACTTATTTTTTCTAATTTTTTTCTAGCTCTTTCAAGATCCCCGGCTTGTTTAGTGAGACCTGCCATACCTTTCTTAACTCCTTGTTCAGAAATAACTTTAGTCGTATGAGGTCTACCAAATTTCTTCGCACCTATAGCAGCAGATTCTTGTAAACCTTCAAATGCCTCACGTGAGGCTTTTAAACCACCCACACCAGGTTTAACAGATCTAATGGCACCTGTTTTACTTGGTCTAAGTCCTTTACCTCTTTTAAGAGCTCTACCAAATCCTCTTAATGCTTTGCCTACTATACTAGCCATAATTCCTACTTATTAATTTTTTGGTTTGGACGTTTACCCCATTTGCCATAAGACTCATCTCTACGAGCTTTCATAGATTGTTTCTTAGTGGATTCTTTTCCAGTACGCATTCCTAGAGATTCATCTTCTCTTGCTTTGTAGCCTTGTTTTTTAACAGAGCCACCTTTTTTCTTCCCAGCTTTGTAAGGGAATCTGGATTTATAAGGTCTTGTTCCGAAATCGTTTCTCATGTTTTTCTCCTTATTACTTATTAGTATAACTTACGCATAAAGGCAAGTCTATTTCTTCCCATTTCTGAAGATCTGTGTACCCTTTATACCAAATACGCTGGCAACTACAAGGATCCATAAATTTGTAAACCATTTTGGCAGATTTGAAAAGTACTCAAAAAAGATCTCTATCTTCTCCATAGCCGCCGGATCCTCTGTCCACACCGACCAAGCGAGCACAATTATCGGGAGCGTAAGTATCGCAAGTACGATCTCGTCCTTGTAGTCGTTTTGACGGGCTTCTAAAAGCTTGCCCTGGTAAGATTCCTCTCCTCGGGCCATACGCTCTGCATGCATAAGCTGTGCATCAGACATAGCCATCTTCGTCTTCTGACGATTGGCATATATCTTGCTTCCAGCTTGTAAAGCAATTTTCGCTAGACCGAACCAGGCCATATTAGTACCAAGTTACAGTTTTATCTTTAGATTTAAGCATTCTTCTAGTGCCTTTAATCTCGTTTTTATCGCCTTGAGCGATATAAACGCCTTTTCCTCTAAAACTTGACACACCTTTTGGATCAATGTGTAAATTTTGAGGAGGCACAGAGACATTATCGGAACTATTTAAGGAAACACTTCCTTTTCTACCGACTTTGTCTTTGCTTGATTTTTCTATTTTAGTCATAATTTTCCTCTTTTGTTGTATACTACCTTTTCGGACCTTTCAAGGTTTTAACATCTTTCGCTTTCATACGATCAGACGTTAATTTGGTCTCTGCGGACATGATTGATTTCGCAATCGCCGTATCAGCTCTTAATTGAGCTAAATCTTCGTTTTGTTCAAGCTTATCATCCGTAATTTCTCTATTTTGGACTAATTTAGCTTTATCAAGGTTAATTCTTGCTTCAGTTTCTTGTTCTTTACGTTGAGTTTCCATTGCTTTTAGGTCAACTTCTCTAGATTTTAACTTCAATAGAGGGTCATGATCGAATTGAGATGTAATTCTCTTCTCTTCCTTCATGAATTCTTCAGTCATTTCAGCAATTAAGATCGCTTTTCTTGCTTCTATCTTCTGAGAAATCTCTTGAAGCTGTTGTTGAGCTTGTGGATTCATAGTTGCCTGTTGTTGTAGTTGCGGTAACATCTGCATTTCTTGTCTAAATTCTAATTGAACCTGTTCTTGAGCCATTAATGAGATATGTTCTAAACAATTTTTTTGTAAAGCAGCCATAACCGGTGGATTATTTCTCACCATGTTCGTTGCCATGAAATTTAAGTGTGATGTAATGTGCGCTCGGTGGTCTTGACCAGGAAATGCTTGAAAAGGCTTTTGAGCCAAAGCATCAATATTTTCCAAAGCCGGATCCTTTGGTAAAGGAGGCGGCGGTGGAGGTAATACCTGATCAATGTTTTTGACCCCGATTGCTTCATACATCTTGCGATACGCTACATATAAATTATGCATCTGAGGATTCGACATCGCAAGTTGTAATTCTGTTTGTGCCATGGTTATTCGTTGAGACATAGAAAAGATATTTGGATCTGCTACGGGTAGTACATCTATTCTATCATCAAAATCTGCTTGTTTAACATTTTTAGCAGCTCCTACTACGTCATAAGGGTAATCGGGAGGTAAAAATGTTGAAAATACTTTTGCTAATAATTTAAATTCTTGTTTCATGCTTACATAAAGTCTTTTATGAATTGCACTCATCACTCTTGAGCCTCTTTCAAGTAAAGCGATTGTAGTTCCAACCGCTGCACTTTGATTTCCTTCGCCTACTTGCATATCAGCAATAGCCGCGAATCTTTGACCTGCAGCTACAACAATACCCATTAATTGTAAAAGCGTTTGTGATGGTTCTTTGTAAGGTAAATTATAAAATGAATCTTTTAAATTTCCGCCTGGTGCATCCACATCTCTCCATTCCCCTGGCTGAATCGGTTGTGCATCATCTCTGACACGCACTCCTCGTTGTTTAAATCCAGCAGGTAGATTGGATAATGTCCCAGCATCTAATAATTGGCGGAGAGCAGCCGTTGCAGTTCTGCTCAAACCGCCAATCATGTGTATGAGTCCAAATCCGTAAAATCCAAGTCCTGGCAGAAATTTGAAGTGGACAAAATATTGGATTTTTTTCTTCAATGGATCATTGGGCGCAAAGTTCCTTCTTATCGAAAGAACTTTTTGACTACCATATTCGATTGTTACGACGTATGGCAGTTTTACTCCTGTCGGTTCACCCGTTTCAGGATGTAAATCTTCAAATCCTTCTAAATCTAAATTAACATGACACTCTAAGAGTGTATAAAGTTGTTCGTTTCGTGCAGTTCGTTGAGTCCCTTCTAATTTTCGTTCTGCATCTTTTAATCTATCATCTGGTGGATAACTCGGTGCGGCAAGTTCTATATCTCTATAGAAACCAATCACCTGTTGTTTTCTTAATTCATTTTCAGACATCTTTACAATATGCACCACGGCTTCTGCATCATCTAAAGAATTTGCTGTGTAAGGAACGACTAAATCATCTGCAGGTACAAATTTAGATACTGCTCGACCTAGTAATTCATCATAGTAAACTTTTTTGAAAGTAGATCCTGCTAAAGGTAAATGAAATAACATCGAATCAAACTCTGGTTCGTATTCTTTCATCACATCAAGAATTTGATAATTCATGAAGTCTTTAACTCGATCTGATTGGGCTTGTCTTTGTGGACTTGAGGCTCCGATAATTTGAGTTCTTACCGGTCCATCAGCTGGTAATAGCTCTTTATAAGCTTGCGCTTGAAATTGCGTAACCGCTTCCGCAAGTACTGGGTGAGTTGCACCGCTTGCTCCTTGAAATGGTTGAGTCCTGTTAACATATTTAAATCCTAAAAGGTCTATACCATTAATGTAAGCCTGTTCCCAATCTTTTCTGGACATTTTATAATCCATATAATCGCCAGTAAGTTTATTACCAACGGGATCTAAAATATCATCCGGTAAAATGTCTGCTAAATTATCAAAGTGTTCTTCAGTTCCAGGGATATTAAGATTAGCTTGAGGATCAAAATCTATAGTCGCACCACCGTCTTCTTCCGGTGTTACTTCAATTGGTTTTTTACCTAACTCTTCTGCAATATCAACTTCTTCGACTATCTCTTCTTTTGGAAGAGTTTCATCAGGTGTAATATTCGGGAGAGCTTTATCTATTCGATTGTCTGCCATTTAACTTCTCCGGTTTCTTTGTATCTTGTTTTACTTCTTTTCGCAAGCCTTGTGGATTCGGTCCTCTTAAAGGAGGAATCTGGCTCCATTTAACATGCTTCATATTTTTAACTAATGTTGGGTTTTTCATTTTTTTAATAAACTCACTATTCCACCATCTAGGTACGAGACTCTGCCGCCTTTGGCTTGTCCTAAACCTAAACCTGGATGTTCATACTGTAAATTTTCACGTGCTTTTTTTGAAACAGGGCTATCTGGACTAATGCCTCTTTCATACAAATTATATCTATACAATTCTTTTGGATCAAAACGTAGCATATCATCAATTAATCTCTGCTTTTCTTGACCTGTGGTTCTTAAATCAAGAAAGTTTTCCGAAGGAGTAAACCAATTCGTTATCCATTTATATTCTGAACCCGATTCAGGATCTGCTAATTTACTTTGAACATCATAAGCACGTTCCTTTTCTCTTCTAAGTTTTTCTTCCCCGACCATTTGAATCTCTGCAAAAGGTCTCAGCCAATCCATATCGGTAATATTATAACGTTCCTCTGCAATTTGATCTAAGCTCGGTTTTGGAAGTTTTGTTTTACTAATAGCAATTTGACCTGCCACATCTTCAGACCACTTCTCTATCTGGGGAGTTATATCGTTCTGCCAATTTGCATAAACTTCTTCCATATTAGCTAATGCTTCATCTCTTTGAGGACTCGCTTCCATTCCTTTAAGTTTTTCAATTCTTTGTTGATACTGTGCATCTTGTTTTTGCACCTTAGCCATTTGTTCATTCAAAAAATAAACTTTTTCAAAAGCTTGAGGGTTAATTCCCATGTCTTTGGCAACTTTCTTTAATTCGGGTAAATATTTTTTATTAGGGATAATACCAAATGATGCATTGTTTTTAGCTATCGCTGCAGCTTCATCATGAGTCTTTCCTTTCGATCGTTCATTATCATAATCCCATTTCAAAAACGCCCCTTCAAATAAAAGTGCAGTCCCCCAGCCTAAAATCTTTTTTGTCCCATGACCTAATCTTTTCCACATCTCAGGAAGATTAGCGGGGAAGGAATGGAGAGCTGTTCCACCTGATATTTTAGGTGTGAATTTTGAGATTTTAGGTGTGAATTTTGGTCTAATAAATTTATCATCTATAGAAGCAATGGTTCCCGTTGAAGTTAGTTTAACTGCATCGGGCATCTCGGTTATGAATTTTTGATTAATTCTATTTCCTTTTTCATTAAGAGCTTTAAATCCTTTTTCATCTAAATCAAGAATAGAAGGGGTAGAACTACTTGCAGTAAATTTACCACCACTAAAATCAAATGTAACATTTTCCATCAATTCAGGAGCTCTCTTTTTCATAAAGTCTAAACGTTGCATAATCTCTTCTTGAATATCTAATTTTTGTTTTGCTGAAAGATCAAGCTTGTCTGCGTTATTGTATTTGTAAGCTAAACCTTTTTTTCTAAAAATAGGTTGATCAAAATGTTTAGATTTCCAGTCATTTAATTCATGATCTACATAAGCATCTATTTTAAAATAAGTATCTTCAGGAGCATTTGCAGTATTTATAGCAGAAAGAGGTAAAGCATGTTCACCTGCACCAACCATACCTAATTTTTTCATGTTAGTGTCGGAAACTAAATTCATAGCCTTAGTGTATTTGTAAGCTAACTCGGGGTTTGATTTTCTATATTTTTCTGCCTGTTTAAAAAATCTATTCTGATTAAGATCTACAGAATACAGTTTGATGGCCTTTCGAAGTGAATCAGGCATACTGTTCGAAATGACGCCTTCCTCAGCAGCTTGTTTAAGAAGAACTCCAGTATCCCCTTTAGTTAAATTACCCTTCTTAACGGGGTGTATTTTTCCTAATCTTAATTTAAAATTAGTCCCTCCTGCTTCCTCAAATAATTCTTTTAATTTAGCGGCCGAGACGTCAGGATTTTCATTAGCTAATCTATCCAACAATTTAATTTCTTCTAAAATCTTCATTTTGCCAACTGATCTTCCTCCCGTTACATCAAGAAAGTTTTTATCTAGATCAGCTACAATATCTGCCCTCGTCCTTCCTGCAATTTCTTCAGGAACAGGTATTCCCGCTCGAGTTCCAATTCGTTCTCCACCTGCAATATAATTTCGGTAAGTTTTTAATATGGAATTACCTCCTCCACCTTTAACGTTCTTCACTTCAAACTCTGGAAGAAGTTCTACAGCTGCGGAGGGTTTAATATATAACGTATTGCCTTTATTCTTGGTTAAGGCATCATTTAAGACGGTTACAATCTTTTCTGTTCGATAATTATCGTAAGTTTTAATATTTTTTTCATTTAAAATTCTTTTTAATAGTTCTTTAGCAATCGTTGGTCTTTTATAACCAGGGGTTTGTATTTTTGTAGCAAGTTTTTCTACCGTAATTTCTTTAGGTAAATTTTTAACTTTATTATTTAAAATAGTATTTTCTCTAATATCTGTATCATCCACTAACTTGCGAATTTCAGTTAAAGCTTCATCGCTCGGATTATTAATTTTTTCTATTTCAAATTTTTCCAATCCAGCATACCCCTGTCTCCCTGGTCCAGGTTGCACGAGTTGTGGAGTGCCGCCTTTAGAGCCTAAAAAAACTTCATTCGTGCTAAAAGGACCTTGTTGATAGTAAAGATCTTCTTTAGGGCTTAATTCATCCCATTCTTCTGGGATAACGGATTGCGCTACAAGAGGCCACTGATTATCTTCTACAAATTGTTTCCACATGCCCTTAGAACTTGCTGGACGTTTAAAGTTACGCCAACGTTGGGCTAATTTCATATGTCCAATTTTCATTATTCTCCTAACATGTAGGCTAAGCCGCCTGAAGCTTTTTTCTTACGAATCTTACTAAATTTATCAAATTCAGTAGTTGCTTCATCAGCAATTTTTTTAAGATCTAAGTGATCGGCATCTGATATTTCTTCTACAACCTCGGAGACATCCATACTGCCATCACGATCTGCCTGCATATAGGCTGTGGATTCATCATATTCATCTGGCATCTCCAAAGATTTTTGGGTCTCTAGACCTTCATCTTTAACTCCAGTGCCTCCTTTTCGAATTTCAAATCCAACTTCTCTATCGACATAATCATCTACGATCGTATCATCGGTTGCTTCATCGGTCCATGAGCCTGTTTTCGTTTGCGGTTTTCTAACACTCGTGTTTCCTAAACCATCTTCCACCACTTCAACATCCTTATAGGTATATTTAGTGGATGGAGGACTTCTTTTATAAATGCCTTCCATAATCTCTTTAGTACCTTTAGCTTTTACGACTTCGATTAAATCGTAAGCGTAATCTGGAATACCATCTGAATTTCTAGTGATCGTTTCGGTTACTTCTTTAATGGCTTTAGGAGCAGCTTTCTGAACGCCTTTACCGATAAACGGTAAGGAGGCTAATCCTGCCATTAATTTCATAAACGCTCTACGCGTCATTCCTCCGCCTGCCATCGGCGCTCTAAAGGGTAATCGTTCTTTGGGTAATTTCGTTTGAATGTAATCTTCTATGGGCATCACATTTCTATGCTGATCGTGCCAGTCCGCCCACGAGCCTCCGTATTCGAAAGCAAATCCTGGGTCTCCTCCGTACATCATACCGACTCTGGGAATACCTTGCGGGATTCCTTGCTGTCCCATCATCCGTTGCATCATCTGTTGTTGCATGACCTGAGGGTCCATGTTCCGTGGTGCAACACTCGGTAGTCTTGGAGCTTTCATCGGATTCGGTTGACCTCCACCCGCCACTTGAGGTTGGGGCATCTCGGGTCTAGATTGAGGGCCTTCAGGGGCTTGTCCCGTGGTCCATGGACCATGGCCCACTTTGCCACCACCCGCGACCCATTGTTCGCCAATAATACGCCTTTCAAAAGGATCATCATTATAAGGATATTCCCACCAATTAAGATCATCTTCATCATAATTATAAGGCAGGTTTTTTAATTCAGCTTCATCTTCTTCTCTTTTAAGCAAATCTCTCAAGTCCTCCAAGTGAGGATCAAAATCGCTTGGTTCTTTTTCTATCCAATCTCCTTTAAGCGGAGGAGGAACTACACGTAAAAAGTCTTCGGGGTCGGTTATGTCTCCACCATCAGCCATCTTCATATAAGTTGGTTCACCTAACATATAGGCAAGACCACCAGATTCATGAGGTTTACGCCCCTTCATTATTTTATTTTTAATCATTTGTTCTAGCGCTAAGATATCTTGATCAATATCAGTATATTTTGCTAAATCAGCTTCGGACGTTAATCCTCTCCCTATAGGGCTGTCCTCTAAACCTTTGATTAAAAAGTTTACACCGGGATCATTCAGTTCTTTATGCGAAGCTCTCATCGCCATTTGCTGTTTATCCAATTTAAGGCTTTCTAATAAATTTTCTAGTTGCGAAACTTGTAACTTTTCTATTTCTTCAAATTCTCTAGGCATTAATTTTTTAAGCGCGTCATATTTATCTACTCCCACTTTACCAACATTAATTCTTTTATGTTTCCCTCTCATTCGTTTAATCAAAGCTCTTAATCCAGCTGATCCACCAAAGATAAAATTAGCTCTTCCGCCTTGAGCAAGTCCAAGTCTTTCTTGTACTTCTAATCTTATATCATCTGGCAACATTTCTAAAGCTTGTAATTTTTTGTTAAAAGGTAATGATTCAATATAACTTACAATCTCTATTATATTTGAACTTGGAGTGCCACCTGCATATCCAATTCTTCCACCTTCTGCATTAGGTTTTCTGTCCTTAGTATCAAACATCTGTAATTCTATTTTTTGTTCAACATCTTTTAGTGCTTTTCTGGCTTCTCGTCTTTTTAATAGATCTTGTTGAACACGCTTTAAAGCAGGATCATAATAGATAGAGATTTGGTCTTGAGGTAAATCTGTATAAACTGCTCCTTTTTGTTTTGCATATTCGTCAGCAAGTACATCAGCGTCATATTTATAATCATCTGTAAATCCTGAACCGCCTTTAATTTCGTCATAGGCTTTTTGCATGATTTCATCATCTGTTAGCCCTTTATTCTGTTTAAATATTTCATCTGCTTCATGCTGATCAACTCCTTTTCCTTCAGTCATCCAATCTTCTAGATCTTTTGCTTTTTTAAATTCATCAGATTCTCGGTAAGCCTTTCTTTCTGCAGCCGTTGATACTTTTTTAGTTCCTATAACTTCTTTTTCAGCTTGTTTAACCGCTCTTGCTATTTGCAAGTCATTCATACCCAGATACTGCTCTGCTCCTTTAGGAAGTCTTTTCTTACCTCCCCATTCCCACTTTTTCATCATCTTTGTTAAATCATCATGTTGCTTGATCCATTGATCTTGGGTCAAACCTTTCCATTTGCCTTTACCTTGTCGGATATCGTTGGAAGCTTTAATAAATAATTGTTCAATAAATTTTTTAATAACTCCTCCACCAGCCATACCAATTCTTCCTCCTTCTGCATTTCCTTCTCTTATGTCCTTAATAATTTTTTTAATATTTACTTTTATAGATCCTGGAATATCTATTTCTGCTTTTTTAGCCAATTTTTTAGGTAAAATGATTTCTTCATGAAATTTTTGTCCAATTCTTTTAGCTTTTTCAAATTCTTTTTTTGAAAGGGTTAGTTTTTTAATTCCTAGTATTCCTTTTCCAAGTTCTGCATACATTTCAGCTTCTTTTTTATCAGTTGTATAATATTTTCCTTTTAAAAATTTTTTTGATTCAGGAACAAAATGTCCACCAACACCTCCTCCAGTTGATGTACCTCTGTAAACATTTTTGCCACCTCTTAAAAGTTTAACGAGACTACCAAGAAAATACCCCGGTCGTGCAATACCGCCTCCAGCAAATCCACCTGGATCAAAGTCGCCTTCGTCTCTATAATCTTCTACGGTTTTCTTTTTACCAAATTTCTCATTCCATCGCTTAACAGTTTCTTTGTTTTCTTGTTTTTTCTTAGCAATCCATTCTTCTTTGCTCATTGCTGTATCTAATTTTTGTTTTTTACCTTCTAACGTTGAAAGTTTTGTTTTAGGGGCCGTTCCAATCGTGACATCTCCTGTTTCAAGCAAACTTTCAATTCCTTCTTTTTTACCACCTGGAATAACTTTTGGAGTCCAACCTTGAAAAGGAGGTCCTTTAGGTTTTGTGGGAGCGCCTTTAGTTTTGTTAAAATATCGAACAGCTTCGTTTTGAAGATCCATCCATTCTTTAGGGGTTTGAGGTTCACGACCCCATTGTCTAATAAACTGTTGAAACAGTCCGTTTAATACTTTTTGAAATGCCGATACTGCCATTATTTTCCTTTACGTTCTCGTTTAGATTTTATTTTCCAGATCTTATTTCGTTCCTTTTCAGGTAATGAATAAAATTTCTTTTGATTTTTCTTATACTGTTTTTTACTTAAAGCTTTAGAGCCATAAATATCAGAAGCTTCTTGAGCATAATTGTCCCAAGTTCCAGGTCTTCCTTTAATTTTACGATTCATCGCTTGAATACGTCTATCTTGCCATGTATCCGCAAGTTTAGTCTTACTAGGTTTTTTAATGATAACGGTACGTTTCTTAGGAGTAGAAGATCCTGAAATAGTAAGCGTCTTACGCTTCTTACCAAGAAGTCCTAAACCTCGTTTTGCTATGCCTATACCTGCCATTAATAATAATCCATTTTTCTGGGCTCTTGTTTCTCATCTTTGTAATCTTCTGGGTGCTGAATTAGACCGCCCTGTCTAAATCGCATTACCGCTTGAGTCATCGAGTCTACCAAGTCGTCATTATCGCCATGAGGAAAAGCTGCACATTCTTCGATCACTTCCTCCGCGAATTTTGTCTCAGGTGCCCACACCATACCACTTTCAAAGACCGGTGCGCAACTATTAACTCTTACATGTTTATCGTTTCCTTTACTAGGGGTAAAATTCACGACTGGGATATCCATTTGCCTAAGCTCGTACGTTAAAGGAAGACCTGAAGCCTTCGCTTCAATAATAACCATCTCAGGATCCCAATATTTATATTGTTCCAGTGCTTTTCTTCTTAATTCCGGAAATTCAAAACGCTCTTTGACCGCATCCAGTAAAATTAAGTGCAAAGGAGAATCTTGATTGGGATAAAACAATCCCCACGTCGTAATAGCACTATAGTCCGCCGTTTCTTTTTTCAAAAAAGCCGTATCATAACTTTGAATGACATAATGCAGTTGTGGAATCCAATCGTGCTTCCAAACTTTCCACCATTCTCGTTTTATGATGGCTCCTTCCTCTGATGTAGGTCTTTGCATCCATTGGGCATTCCATTTCGCAACCGGTAAGGTTGCTTTTACTTTTTCCAACTCATCGAGCTTCCAATACTCGGGCCAAACAGCTTCCTCCTCTGGTCCGTGGTCCAAGATTGCTGGAAATTCGACAATGTCCCATTGATCACCTTTCACTTCCTTTTGACCTTTGATCAATTGAGCAGTCAAATCTTTGGTCGACCACCTTGTCATTACTAAAACAATTTTAGCGCCGGGTTGAAGACGTTGTCTTGGTCCTGAAGTGTACCATTCGTAAGCACTTTCAAGAGCGGTCTCGGACATTGCATCTTGTTCCGAATGTGGATCGTCAATAATTAATAAATCAGCACCACGACCTGTGATTGCTCCACCAACCCCAGCTGCGAAGTACTCTCCACCTTGCGCCGTCTCCCAACGACCTGCAGCTTTAGAATCTTCTTGTAATCTAGTTTGAAAAATTTTGTGATATTCAGGAGAGTCAATTAAATTTTTAGCTTTACGACCGAAACGAATTGCAAGTTCTCCGGTGTGGGTAGCTTGAATAATTTTTAATTTTGGATTTCTACCTACCATCCATGCTGGAAGGAGGTAAGACGCAAATTCAGATTTTGTATGCCGGGGTGGCATATTCACAATTAACCGGTTTATCTCACCCGTTGCTAATTTATTAAATTTTTCTGCGATGTGTCTATGATGGGACCCTTCTATAAATTCAGGCCACACGCACTTAACAAAAGATAAAAAATCTGTCTTCGCTTTGTTCTGTATCTTCTTTTCAGCATGCAGCACTTGAAGTTGTTTAAAGGTTCTCCTGACATCCGCAGGTAATTTACTTATATCAACCTGATTCAAGTTCATGGTACCAAAAAGTTTTTACCATGACTGGCACTCTAAATCAAGCAATTCAACCTAGAGTAGTGGGACCCCTTTTTAAAAAAAGGGGATCGATGTTCCGTGATCAAAGTTATTTGGATTTGGGTTTGGTACCTCTATTGATGTGGTACGAAGGGCAAAGCCCCGCGAAGCGGGGCGAAGCCCAGAGCCGAGGCGCGTTAGCGCCTCGACCTTTAGCTATGGACGAACTAAAAACGCAATACGTCTTTCTGGATTACTTTGCCTTCGCTGTTTGTTGCTTCAACAACAACAACTGTGCTTCTTCTTGGTCTTGTGTAGTTTGGATTGTTGTATTGTTCTTTCGTCATGGGTATGCGTTGATTGTTTAAATGATTTTCCCATCGCCAATTAGATTTCGTGCCCGCTCGCCAATCGTAATCATAATCTTTATACCACGCATTATCCTCGGTTAATGTTATTGGCTCAACTATTCTGCCGAAGTGATCAACCGCTCGCTCGCCAAACTTGGTGAACCAATCATCTTGACATTGCATTGAACACGCATTGCCACCAAGATAATGGAAGCTTGATCTTCTTCTCGTTTGATAAACCTTGGCGCCTTTCGGTCCACGTATTCTATCTTTAGTCTGATAAGTATGACACTTTGGTCCTTGGCAATATTGCATAGACATTAATGCACACTCTCTTTCTTCATGGCTTGAAAGTTTCGCCACTCGTCCGAGTTCTTTATCATCTCATTTGCTTTCGGAAGAATTAAGAGCAGCATTATCCAAGACATTTCTTCATCTGTAAAATGTCCGCTGTTCATAACTTGTTCAACTCGTTTTATGCTTTCTTCATTGTTGCCTTTAACTTGCCAAATATAATCAACCGCACTCAAAAACCTAGAGTGCAGCCATTTTGGAAGTCTGTCATCAACTGTTCTTTTTATTTGTTTCATAGTATCTCCCAATTTGTTGCGTATCTATATCCTTGCTTATCTAAATCCCAATAATGCAAGAATGGTTGATTGTCTTTTTTTCTTTTTCCAATACCTCTACAAGTGTCAGTAATCATGCCAAATCTTCTGACTTCTTCCCCATCTTGTTTTCTGTATTTGATTTTAAACTTTATGTTCGTGTCCATCTTTCGTCCTTTCGTTAGTTGTTATTAATACTAGGGATAATACTTGATTATCCCTAGTGTGTCAATCGCTATTTTTGTTCCCTTTCCGCCATTTCTTTTTTCCAAATAGCAATTTTTTGTTCTCTACTGATATTCTTATTCTTCATTGATTTAACTCTTTCAGCGAGATTTTTAGGATTGTAAATCACAAGACCAGTTGAATTAGTCCTGATGATTTCCGCGTCATTAATATCTAAACCAAGTTCAGTTGAAAGTTCCAACGCCTCGTCTAAATATCTATAACCTTTTAAACCAAGTTTAATTTCTTTCATTTGATTTAAAACACTCTCAATCCATTTTTCATGGCACGTGATTAATTGACCTTTCTTCTGTTGCCAAAACATAAGAGTATCATATTCCTCTTTAGTGCAACCGATTGATCTATCTCGGCAATATTCTCTACCGATTAAATCCAAAACATAATCATTGTTCCACTCTCTTGCGTAGGAAGTTTGATTGTCACTACCGCCATTAGTTCCAAGATACTTGTCATTTGCATCACAAAACTTTTGTTGGTGTGGATTTCTTTCCTTGTCTTTCATCTCAATATTAATATCGGGATTACAACCCTCTCGCCCTTTTAGTTCATCTCTAAAATAGGCATAGCCAAAATCCATATCTCTTGAATTTTCGTTTCCATTAATATTGCCATTTAGACGAAAATCAAAATGACTTTCAATATATTTATCTTTCATAATTGGTTTGTCATTTTCATCTCTACCCTCTACTTGACCTTGATAGCCAAAATGAAAGCAACTATCTTTCGCAATAGTGTCCACATTTTCAAACTTGTTTTGTAGATGATATGCCATTTTAATATCTTCAGGTGTATAGTGTCGGCTCACTATTTCTTTAGCAAGTTTCCAAGTAATATCTTGTAAAGGTTTTATTTCTTCCCTTGCTTTTAGATATGCCTCTTTTTCTTGCGTTTCTTCTTGTTCAAGATGTACTCGCATACGATTTGCGATCTTATTTCTGTACTCTTGATTTAGTCTTATTCTAGCCATTTATTACCTTTCTGTTAAGTTAAAATTAAGTTTTAAACTATTGACATTTAAAAGTCAAGGGATTATATAGGAGGATATGAAGAAAGTAGATTACATTTTATGATTGTAGAACATTGGATATTTTATCCGATTT
>VTLG01005460.1_pt1 | contig 14919 bp, 24 predicted proteins | sample 4694571 | NCBI WGS metagenome assembly VTLG01 (sample SAMN12604809, study PRJNA352737) | marine metagenome | biome: ENVO:00000447; feature: ENVO:00000209|ENVO:00000569|ENVO:01000036; material: ENVO:00002151; isolation source: viral sequences binned using virsorter ...
TGTTACGTCAACGCTCATCTATACCTCGCAACGATATAACCAATACAAAAACCTAGTAGCATTCCTACTGCCAGATCCATCATTTGTTCTTACCTGCAAATACCTGACTTCCAAAGAACACGCTGACTACGCCTCCAGTAGCAAGAAAGTACATATTTGCCATATCACTCAGCAAAACGGCAGCATCGTCCATGTTTAAAAAAGAGCAAATAGCTACTCCAGAGGGGTACAAAAGCATTCCAAACAAGGCAAACCAAACCATGTTGCGTTGTGCGTCTGACTTTTCATGGAGCATCTCCAGTTCTTGCAGTCGCGCACTGATCTCTAGTTCATCATCAGTCACTACACCGTCACCGTCAGTGTCATATCTAGCGTAGTTACTTTCTGGTTCTAGTTTTTTAGGGTTCATCAGTAATAATCTGGAGATTTATTCATCTTTACATAGTTCAACATGAAATGATCTTTAATATAGCTTTCTCCGGGCCTACCAAACTCTAACAACTTTTTATGTCTTCTCATCAGAGGAGGAACCATTGGCACAATGTCTTTACCGTGTCGATACATCGTTACTGGTACTTGGTCTAATATCTTTAATCGTCCACATCTGGGTGCGCCAAATGTTACGATTTGTAACGGTGGTATCTCATCCCTAGTCATCAGAGCACCAACGATTAGAGCAACTGCCCCACCCAAGGAATGCCCTGTTAGCTCAATCTTCTTATGGTCTATGTCTCGTTCTAAACAAACACTGGTCACTTTATTAACCAGCCTTTTAGATGCCCTAAGAAATCCCGCCGGACACCAGCCGAGTTCACGTGTCCAAAGTGGCAGGATTCTCAGATCTCGAATCGCGTCTTTAGGTTCATCTGTTCCGCGAAAAGCGAATACATTCTCCCTGACAATGACTTCAATGTTAGATTCTTCAAAGTCCGACTCTCGATAGCTTTCAGCACAATAATGACTAAGATCTTGATGACTAATCATCTGGATTCCTTTCATCAGGATCTAATTCACAGTCAACGTGGTCATTGCTTCTCGATATTTCAAACGGCTCATTACCCATAAAGGGAACCGCTGAAGGTAGCTGTATTTTTATAGATTTAGTGCCGCAAGTTGGTATCGAGGAACAGCTAGAAATTAATAATATTATTAAAACTGGTACTATTTTTATCATTCAAATAACTCTGTTCCACGTGGAACCATTTTTGGAATGCAATAAGCATCAACATTTTTATTATAATCAGTCCGCCGTCTGTAGTCGGACCTTTCCAACGCTTGTGCAAAATATATACACCGTTCTATATTCCTAAACAACATCCTATCATCAGATATATTTTCACCTTCCACAATTACAATTAATAAAAATGCAATTATCATTCAACGGGACTATTCTCCAACACCCAGACAACCGCCCAAACACAGCACATAAAAAAGACCCACGCAAATGCGATTGTGCCACCAAGTTGTATGTACCCTTTAATTTCTTTTCGTCTTTTCTTAATCCTTGCGACTTCTTTTTCGTGGGCTATGCGAGACTCTTGCATCCTGGCTTTAACACTATTATAAAGATCTCCTTGGCCTTGAATCAGGCAAATATCTTTAAACTGTCGATCAAAATTTTCTAACTGACGTTTAGCAGATTCCATAGCAAGAGCTTCTTTGTATGACATCTTGCCAGCTTTCGCTCTTTCTACGTCATTATATTTTTCTGAAGCTTCTCCCCATTTACCAACTAAAGACTGAAGGCTTTTACCATGTCCTGCTGATTCTTTGAGGGTAGCTAAACCCTCGTTCAATGCTTTTAGAGCAGAAAGAACGGCTGCGACTTCGCCTATCATTCGATTTCACAGATACCTAGCCAAAAACACTGAAGCTAAAATAAACGGATATACACCCCACAAAAGGTATTCCATGCGATCCATCCTGGCAGATCCACGTTCTAAGCGTTCTTCAATGCTTTTAAACCTAAGAGCGCATTCACGCTCATGTGCCTCCAGCTTATCCAACACTTAAACCTCTATATTTATTTGGTTAGATAAAGAAACAGACTCAACCTCTAGTCTTTTACCTTTTGCTTTGTAGATTTCAAACTGTTGCTCTTCTTGTATTTTCTTTAATGCTTGCCCTTTAGCAGCAGCTTCCAACTGTTGCTGTTTATCGTTAGCAATCTTTTGCCAGTTAGTCTGTTGTACAGATATAGATTCATTTACTTTCATTAGTTAGCAACAGCTTTTAAGTTGTTAATCAAGTAAGCCTCGCAGTATTAGTAATTACCTTTTATTCCATCAAAAGTTAAAACACCCTTGACTAACTCACTATGCCTTTCAGAAGTAATAAGACTCTGAGCTAAAAATAAATCTAGCATATCTTTGTAATGACTATCAGGATCAGTTGCATCAATCATAATTGATCTGGAAGTTAGCCTTCTCATAGTCTTTTTAACTTCCGCATTTTCACTTGCATCAATCGCATCAAACTCTTCTGCCGTAAAAAGAGCCAAAACTTGATTTGAAGTAAATTTAGTTACTGCGTAGTATTCAGTCATTTTATGCTAACCCGTATAATTTTGCGCCTTTTAAAATAGCGGCATCAAAGACATCTCGTTCAAAAAACCTTGATCCACCTTGATGACCATTACTGCTGTAGTTTGTGGTTCCAAAAACTATCTTCCCTCGCCAAAGTTTTGGCATTTCATATGAGGATGCCAATGTGCTTCCCAAACCACTGAAAGGTATGTAAGCATGTTGACCCTCTGAATTTGCTACATCAAGCCATTGGGTTGTAAACCCACCAGCTTGATAAGTGCTTCCAAAACCCTTAGCGCCCACATATAAATTATTTGAAACTGTCTTATAGCCTACGGTATTTCCCCAGTTCTCAGAGGAGCCGTGATTAAAAATAGCTGTCCTAGCACTTAATGCACCTGTTGACTTGTTTATTGTTATGTATTCATTTTGGAAGGTCCACAACTCAAGATTAGAGCCGCTAGTATCGTGACAGTTGAGGTTGTATCCAAGACCTCCAGAATATCGCAGAGTCGAAAAGTCAGCATCTATCTGGTTTGCAGCTATATTATTGATAGTTCCTGATGCGTTGATCGTTGAAAGCGCATATGTTCGTGGAGAAGTAGCTCTGTTATAGAGCATGTATAAAAGACTGCCATCGTCGTTCAGCCAACTGTCCACGTAATAATCAGAACCACCAGTTGAGCCGAAATCATTTTTTGATTTAGTCCACTGCTGAACGCCAGCCGCATTGTAATAATCAGCACCGCCATAGGTTCCCGTTAGAACAATAAAATCGCCATCACCCGCAAACCCCGGAAAACGGTTTATTTTTCTATTTTCATTAAAAAGAGCACTTCCTAAATCCATTGGCTTAATAAAAACCGGAAGTTTTCCCGCACCGCCTAAAACTGTCATACATTTATCTCCTTCCAGCCTATAGCTGTACTCACATAAACTAGATGGGTCGAGTCATCTGTAAATAAAGTTCCATCAGAATCGGCTGATTCTATTTTAACGCTGTTTCGTCCCACAGTAACTGTCCCTGCTCCAGCATTATGAATAACTACTGTGTCTCCGACAGAAGGGCTTGAAGGAAGTGTTACCGTAAAAGCTGATGCGCTTAAAATAACTAATTGGTCTTTACTTGTTGCTGTATGAGAAGACCCGCTAGTTATAACATTCCAAGAATTGTAAGCACCTCCAATAGTTGTCCAACTCATTACACCGTTGCCATCAGTAGTCAACGCCTGACCTGAGTCACCGTCACTACTAGGAAGCGTTAGTGTAATATCTGCTGTTGAAGCAGGGCCAATAAGGGTAACTTTGTTTGTGCCGTTGTCAGAGTCTTCATAAAACTCTATTTTACCTGCGCTTGTTGCTCCGTTTTTAAGCGACAATGCACCTGTGTTTAACGTAAGACCATTAGTGTCTACCGTAACTTTATTTGCATTAGCAGCGTAAAGGTGAATTTCATCAGCAGTTTCAAAATCAACTTTTGTTTCGTCGTCTTCACCAATCTTAATGTCAGTAGCTAGTAACGATGTAATGCCTGTTTGGGCTGCGTTAACGGTAAATGTCAGATCATAAGGGTCGCCATCTGTACCGTTGTCAACATCAGTCCAATCAATGTCTATACCACCGCCTTCAACAAACTTAACTTCCTTACCGTTAGAAACATTAACCTCTGTACCGTCACCGTCTTCTAGTACAAAAGACGTTAAAGGCACAGTAACAGCGTCTACATAAGCTTTAATTGATTGTTGTGAGGCAATGGCTGTAGCACTGTTGGACGACATATCATCTTCGTCAACAAAACTTTTACCGTCTAAAATATTGAGTTCTGCTGCGGAAGATGTGATTGAACTTCCAGCAATCTGTAAAGTAGTTGCGTTAACTTCTCCAGACGAACCGTAAATAACTCCTTTAGAGTTAGCTATGGTTCCTGCGCTGGAGCCGTCTAATAAATTTAATTCTGTTACTGTAGAAGTAATACCGTCTAAGGTGTTTAATTCTGCTGCGGTTGTTGTAACGGCTGAACCACCGATAAGCAACTTGTCTTTAACAACGTCAATAACTGTTGAGCCAGCGGTTAACAGCTTGTCAGCACTTTCATCCCAAAGCAGATAGGCTCCTGATGTAGCACCAAAGAACTTAACGTCAACGCCAGTATCGTCTACACCAAAGGTAGTAGCACCGTCTATCTGTACTGCACCGTCAACATCTACAGCGTCTAAATTAGTTGTTCCGTCTATATCAACATTTCCTGATATGTCCAAAACAGCCGCTGTTAGTGTTCCAGTAAACGTAGGGCCAGCTAAATCAGCTTTAGTCGCTATTGCTGTAGATATATTGTCAAACTCTGTTTCAAATTCTGTGCCTTTAATAACTTTGCCAGAATCACCACTAGGAAGACTATCTTTAGCCTCGAAGTCTGTAGTCTTAGTGTAATTGGACATCTGAGCTTCCTATTGGAAAAAGAAAAGGAAAAAAGGGGGCCATAAAGACCCCCTGAGGTTCTTACTCAGCTATAGCCAAGACAAAACCAGCTTCAGGTCGATACACTTGTACACCGTACAAGCAATCAGCCGTATACAGGGTAGAGAGGTATTCCTGCTTATACTGGGTTTGAGAGCGAACTGATAGCTGTTCTGCAAGAACAATAGCTTCCTTGTGGAAGAGCATTGCGCCACGGGTATCAATAGAAGATGCAGTATTATCGGCTGCTGCTTCTATGGTTGCACAGTTAGCAGATACATAAACATCTACGCCGTACAGATTACCAATAAGACCTGATTGTACTGCCTGACCTGTTACAAAGTCAGAAGATACATATCGGTCAATACCCATGATTGTCTTACGAACAGAAGGAGGGATAACAAGTACACGGTCTTCCATTGGTACGTTGTTGTCGTCCAGCTTCTGGATCATGTCACGGAAAAACGCATCAGAAAAGATGTCGGCAGCTACTGCTGTGTCATCTGTGTACTGAGTTGTTGTACCGCCATCATTGAAGAAACAACCTGTGTGCTGATAGTCAGTGGCAGCAGCACCGTGTACTACGGCTCCGCCATCACCAAAACCAGTGCCACAGGCATGGAGGTCAGTGTCTACTCGCACTGCGAGAGAGTAACCAGCGTCTTCAGTGTAGAACTGACGCAAGCTCGCAAGAGCCTGTACTTCAACGATGTCCTCAATCAACCTTGAGTATTCAAAGTGACGATTAATGTCGATAGTCAGTTCTGATTCAGTGTTGGCAATGATAGTAACCGCTGTATCAGCAGCTTTCGCATTGGCATCACCACGAGTGGGTTTAGGAATATGGAGCTTGTCACCTTTCTTGCCGTTCATAGCAATCTTTTTAACAAGCGGAGCCATTTTCAGGTTTTTCTGATAAGCGGCAATAATTTCATCCGACCATATTTCGGGGATAAAAGTTGCTGCTTCTGTTACTGCGGTATTACCAGCCGCACCTGGATATGTAGCCGTAGCCATAAGTCAATCTCCTATTAGACTATTTGACTCGACCCTCCGAATAAGCTCTTAGAATTTCTTCTGATAAAGCTTGGTATCTATCAGGGTCTTCTTTCATCAGTTTAATAATGTCGGCCCGACGATAGACTTTTTTACGCGATCCCTCTGCACTGCCTTGTGCATTACCTGTGTTAGCCGCCCTAATTTGCTGCTTTCTAGCTTGTTTTTCAACATTAGCTACTTGTTGCGCTGAACCTTTTAACGATTTCCATAACGTAAAAAGTTCGTCAGCAACATCCGCATTGTAATTATTGTTGGCTTCAACAAATAACTGACTCCTAATAGGAGATTCCCTAATCCATTCCTTAAAGCCCTCATCATCTACAATTTCTTGCATGTCTGGGTGCTTCTGTTGAATGACTGCTATAGATGCCTGTTGCCTATGATAAGTAGAAAACTGTTCAGCTTCTTTTATCTTAGGATGGTTCTCAATAGCACGATTAACGGCTGCTTGTGGATCTGTAAAATAATCTAAGTCATCTTCAGGCTCAACGTTCTGTTGAGGTGCTGATTGTTGCGTCTGATTAGTAATGTAATCATCTACAACTTTGCGAAGTTCACCTACTTCAGTTGACTGACGACCTAGCATTTTTTCAGCTTCTTGGTGCATCTGTGCAACTTCTGCCAGAGATTTACCTTGGTATTTATCTGGCAAAGCAGGTTCTTGAGGTTGCTCAACATTTGCTTCAGGGGCAACTGCCTCTTCAGCTATTTGCTGAATCTCTGTTTCTTCGCTGCCAACGCTGTCTACTTGTTCCTCGTCGGGAGGTAGATCAACCATTGTCGCTCTTGACATAATTAAACTCCGTGAACCAAGTCATTATGGAGATGAGTTTCGCCTACCTGCTTCTTCGTGTTCTTTTACCCATTTCATGTGCCTTCCAGGGAAATCCCCAGTAGACCCATCTAGTATAAAAGACGGGGCAGATAGCATTTTAGTAGCAGTTTCACCGCAACCGCACCTACTGGCTACAGTGCCACTACTGACAAATCTTTCAAATACGTGTCCTTTTGGACACCTAAAATCATAAACCTTTAACATTCTACTCTTCCCAGCCAAAATTTTCATATACTTTAAACGAAGCTTTTTCTGGGCAAAATGTTCTTTGCTTGTAATTTATACCACTAAAACAAGCATATTCCTTTAATGTTCTTTTGTCTCCTATGCCGTACTTTCCTGTATCTTGTCCACTTAACACATTATTAGTTCTTTCTTCGCCAGCTTTTAACAGCTTATTAGGGCTTTCTTTAGTGCTTGTTTCCCAATGTCTTTTCCGCTGCGTTTTATTATTTTCTGTATGATATTCATGCCAAAAAGGTACGCTTGGAATATGAACTATGTCATATCCATGCGTAAAAGTTCTTAAAGCTAAAGTGCTTTCTTCCCCATTAAAATATATTTTTGGGTCATAAGGGACTTCTCTCGCCCAACAAGTTTCTGCAAAAATAAACCCTGCGGCTAACAAAAAACCTTTGTATTGCTTCGGAGAAATAATCCTGGCTGTTTGTCTGCAATGCAAGCCATTATGAAATGGTTTATCTACTATTAAAACGTAAGTAGAAGCTTTATAACTAGGATAGTCCCATTCATTTTTTGGCACAAAAACTAAATCTTTATCACAATTAAACGATTCTTTTGTTTCTACAGCAATAAAAGACCTTGGGTAGCTAGTAATAATTGGCTTATCTACCCATGTTCTAGCCTTAATATACTGATCCAGTATATAGGCATCCCAATCCTTTCCAAAAAGAGTATGAGAATCTACTTGTAAATATAAATCCTCATCCTCCATCAGTTCAGTTTGAACCTTTGACCTAGCCCAACAAACACCTAAAGACTCAGCAGGATCACAGGTCTTATACCTAATATTAATACTGCTATCAAAAGTTAGATGATTATTACTTTGGTCAAATACGCCAAATACTAGGTTTTCTTTATATTTAGCGTTTTCATAACAAGATTCTATTGTATATTTTAATAAAGGGTCTTCAAACGAAGCTATTGATATGAATATTTTCATATTTAAACATCATTTTCAGACTCTGCTTGTTCTCTAGCAAGAGTAATTGTATTTTCTAAGTTAATCACTGTTGCAAAAGCGGCAACTTGGCCTTTTCGATAAAAAAGCTCTTCCAAATCTTTTACTGACTGTATATCAGCCAGTTGTTTAGCATTGTTGGATAGCTCCTCTATGAGTTGTTTGAAACCTTCGTGATTAAATAACTGATTATAGTTATCAAAATAAGCTTCAAGCTCTGGAGTCATAATTTTCCTTATTTACTAATTTTTAATTACTTTTTCCTGGTAATTCTTCTCCTGCCAGAAGCGGTAACTGCGTGTTTTATCTTGGCTTTGCCTGTTTTACGCCTTGCTGACGATTCTTTTTCAGCTTTAGTCATCTTTTTAACGACTGCTTTAGGCCGGCAGGAAGGGTAAGGACGGCTTTTTTTCTCTTTGCCTGATCTACCACACTTTTTGCCTGTCTTAACGTCTATCCATTCTTCATCAAACCACTTCTTCAGACCTGTTTTCTTGGCCTTTGGCTTAGAAGATTGACGGTGTTGCCGCCGTTTAGACGCTGGTTTAGGCATAAGTTCCGCCTCGCCTCTTGTATTCTTTGGTCAGCCAAGCGGATGCGTATGCTGAAGGCCACACATCAAACTTACGTTTTGCTTCTGACTTTACCCTGGAATAAAGCTGTTTATTCTTGGGAACTGGATCAGACGATTTACTTTTTCTTTTTGCTTTTGTTTTTCTTTTTGCCGCCATTAGCTTTCTTCTTGCTTGGTTTTTGGTATAAATATCCTGCCATTACTGACTCCTAGCCTTTTTCTTTGCTCTGTCTGAAAGATCCTTGAAATGGTACAGCTTTACTGACGTTTTGCCATGTGTTTTGCCAGAATGAAGGTCGCCATTAGGCATTGTATGCGTATTGCCTTCAAACAACGTACCGTCACGCTTGTAATGACGCATTCCTTTAGCCATTTAGCTCTCCTACCATTTTACGAGATTTGCCCAATATGCTGCTGAACATTTGCCTTTCGCTATATTTTTAGCGTGTCTAGCCTTGAAAGACTTGCGCCTAGCTTTGTCTTTTGCAGACTTAGGGTTTTTCCCTGTACCTTTAACACCTTGCTGCCCAAATCTAATAGTTCTCTCGCTGCCATCTTCACATTTAGCTAAGACAATGTGTGACTTAGTAGGATGGTTCGGTGTCCTCTTCGGCTTGTTGAACCCTTTTAACCCTAGCCTTGCGAGTCTTGGGTCTTTTTGCTTCGGCATTCAGTAATTCCTCGTTAAAGGAGATCTTCCGCTCCAACGCTTCTAAGCGGTTCCATTGGGGTTGGAATCGGTTCTCCACCTGCTTGATTAGCATTTCCAGTTCTTGGTTCGTTAGCATTTTCTTTACTCTTGATTTCTCGTTCTTTAAGGAGTGTCTGGGCAACCTTCATTCGTCGCTCAAACTCTTTATCTTCTGCGTTACCTTCCTTTAGGTTTTTGGTAACAGCATTGATGAGATCAATTTCTAGCTCTTGAGGTATAGTGTTAGCCTCAATTGCCAGTTTAACGGCTCTTGCAGATGATTCTTCTGCCTGTGAGCTGAGTGCTGCGGTTTGTGATTGCTGGAATGCAATCTGTGCTTGCTGCGCTGCCATCGCCATTTGTTGAGCTTCTGGGTTAGGCTGCATAGCTTGCTGCATTGCGGCTAAGAGTTCCTCACGGTTAGACAGGTTCATATTATCAATGATTGACTGTACTAATGTTGCGTATAAAGGAGAATCTTGCTGCATTGTCTGAAGTAATTGTACAAGCTGTGTAACTTCGTATTCCCTAGCAATAATACCCAAAGTGCTTGTTGCGTTAAACTTGTAGTCAGCAACAGGGTAGCCTTCAGGGTCAAATTGCATGTATCGGTGCGCTGCCTTCTTTACAAAAGGTATTAAAAAAGACTGCTGAAAGTTAATCAAAGTTCTTTTATGTCTTTTAATGATTGCACCCAAAGACATTGAAATACCAGCAGCAGTTGCTTCGCCATTTACTTGCCCTGCAATACCTGCTGAATCTACAGCTCCTGTGGCCTGTTGTACCATCTGTTGCAAGGCTGATGCCTGTGCAAAAGTAATCTGGTTAACTTGCCCGAAATTAAAGGGCTGTAGGACTTCTCTAGGATCACCACTGGTCAATATCATTTTGCCTGGACGAATCTCAGGTTTAGCACCTCTGGGCAAACGAGTTGCATCAATTGCCATCATGGGGTGAATTGTTAAGCTTAATGCGTCAATTCTTGCTCTAAGCTCAGTATCGAGTGCTTTTTGAGAGTTGTAACCTTTTTCACAGACACCACGACCCCAGAATCTTCCTGGTACTACATCCCACGGGAACGCTACAACAGGTCTGTCCTGCATCATGTAAGGGTTAGCTTCTGCTTTTAGAAGTACACCACCGTTAGCAATAACAACAATGGCTTCAACGTATCTGGATTGATCTTCTTCTTCCGTCAGAACCTCTACTTCTTCATCTTCCTCTAATGCGCTATCAAGCATTTCTCTGGGAACAAGACCGTAATACTTGGTAAGACGCACTTTATTGTCATGGTAGACAGTTAGATCTTGGTCTGGCTCTAAATCTGTGTCTGGAGCAGCAGGGCCAATGTAAGTATCAAGGTAAACACCTTGCTCCTGGAGCATTTCTACTTGGTGCATACTGACGAATTCGTCTATTGCTACACCCATTGAGTCTTCTACAGACGTTGCAACAGGGTCGATCAGGAAATTCTGTGGCATAACAGGCTTTAACTTAACCTTTACCCTGTCCTGAATTGTAACTCCGACTGCTTGCAGATCACCGCCCATAATCGGTTGGGTAGCAGGAGCCATCTCTTTCATCTCTTCGATGATAATTTCGCCTATGCCTGTACCGAAAACAGCCGCATTAATTAAGCATTCAGCAACTGATTTACGAACTTTACAGTCCTCAAAGTCTTCAGTGAGCTTGTTTCTCAGGAAAAGTACGTCATTTCGATCTGTATCTCCTACATTATCGGAGACATCAAACCACTTCCCACGCCCAAAGGTTGCCTCTTCTAACTCTGCTACGTTAGATTCAACCGCTTGCTGGAGGGCTGGCGAGATAATTCTTGACCGTTCAGAGGCTCTTTCGCTATCAGAGACATCCCAAATACCCCGCCAAAGACGATAATACTCGTCAAAACGGTAAGAATAGTTAGACTCGTAGTGGTCACGCCAATCATCACACTTAGTCATTACCCAATCTTCGATAGATTGCTCCATCAATAATGGGTCTGCTTCGTATATATCGCTCATATTAGTATCCTGCAATAACGTCTAGTATTTCAGGTTCATCAAACTCAATATCATTGATCCCGTATGGTACTTGGGCTAGTTGGTCAATGTAACTGAGTGCGTCAACTAAGTCATCATGGGTTAACGGATCAGGGAACTGAAAGAGTTCATCAAGAAACTTTATGTTCCAATCAGCTTTTTCTAAAGAAATAACGCCGTTTTCAAACCTTCCCTGCAACGACCACATAATACGGTCTGTTTTCTTGCGGTTGCCGTGTGTTAGCTCAACCACTCTAAAAAACTTGTTATACCGCTTCTGCAAATCGGTTAAAGGTGACATTACCGCCTGTTTAGCGATACCCCTTTCTATTCCAACAGAGATTGGCTCGTACTTGTCTACAGCGTTAAAAATCTTCTGAGCAGTCTCGTTGAGATCCCATCTGCCGTGAATAATCTCCTTAATATACCAGTCGCCTCGATCAGTTACCATGACTACTGCAATCGCAGTACTGTCAAGTCTGGAGTTTTTGGCACGTTTTTTTCCTACCTCTTCAAAACCTGCAAGGTCAATCGCAATATAACAATCAGAGAATTCAGGCTCTGTACCATACTTAATCCACTCTTCCTGAAACATTTCAGAACCCCTGGCCTCAAAAGAAGCCATGAATTCCTGCCGAAATGCGTAAGATGACATGGATTTCTTGGCAATATCTATCTCTTCAGGGTCTAACAGGGGGTTGTCATAGGAACTGTAATGCCATGCCTTGTAAGTCTCATCATCTCCTAAATCAGCGTACTTATAGAGATCGTAGAAGTGATTTCTGCCAATCGGTGTACCAATAAACATGGCTCCACCCTTCTGGTCAGCCAAAGCAGGTCTGAGTATCTGTTCAAAGACTTCAGGCTTCATATCAGCGTATTCGTCAAGAACAAGGAACTTCAGGGATACACCACGCATGGTTTCGGGTCGGTCAGCACCCTTTAAGCTAATGGTAGCCCCGTTAATTAATTTAATCTGTAAATTATTAATATGTGAGCCAGATACTACAGGATGGCCTAACTCCAAAAGGGTTTGCCACATAATGTCTCTGGCCTGTCCCTGAGTGGGTGCGACATAGAAAACATGCCCTCTGTCGGCCTGTAGAGCATTAATTATCAGCATCCAGGCGGCTAAACGAGACTTTCCTGTACGTCTACCAGCAGCAACGATCTTAAAGCGAGTAGTGTCGTTCCAGACATCCTGCTGCCAGGGAAGCAACTGTATATTAAGTTCGGTCATCCCCAACTATGTGTCTTAGTCCCGCCATCGTAAGCTACACCTAGACCTTCGTTGATCAGGAGTTGAGCAATGTCTTCCTGAGACTCATAGGTATAAAGGTTAGCCAGGACTCGACCATATTTGTCTTCCTTTCCCTTATCTAACGACTCTAACCAGACCCTATCACCACAGAGTTCCTTCATCCTGTCTCTTGCACGATAGCCGATTTCCTTCTCAACCTTGCTGCGGGTGCGTATTTCAGGGGTATCTATTCTGGCAACTCGTACCTTAGAGCGTTTGGAAATATTAAACGGAAGCCTTATTTCCGTTGTAATAGTATCACCGTCATAAACAGAGACAACATCTGCTTTAAACAGAAATAACTGCTCAAACTTACTCATAACAAATCTTCTATTATTCCGGCACATTTTTTAGGTATTGGGCAAGAATCAAGCAGATCTTTTAAGTTAATATTTAATTTAGGCGACTTTAAATATAGGCCAGATAAAAAATTACTTGTTATTCTTTTATTTGATAAATCTAAAGGCGACTTGGGAGGCATTAAACCAACAGATAAATAATAATCTTGAAACTTCATATACTGCCATTTACCGCCCATTAACTTTCGTTTTGATGTAGAAAACGTAGCCCATATCGCTGGAATACCATAGGCATGAGCAACAATAATGCCGTGCAGGGACGTTGACACGATCAGCTTGCATGATCTGATTTTATCTATTGTTGCCTCTATTTTCCCGTCTAACTCATTTCCGCTATGGCCTAAAACGTCTATTATAAAAGACTCTTGAAACTTTTCCTTGCATAACTCACTGTGTATGTAATGAGGGATAAACCCTATTTCGTGCTTAATTTTTACTTCTTTATTGTAAAAAAGAGGGAGCAATAATGCAGGATCTCCGTATATCTCAGGAACATTAAACCCTTGAAATTCAAGCCACATTCTTGTAATTGGCCCTCTAACTGCAAAGAACTCAGCGCCTTTGTTAGGGCAAAGGTTAATATCTAGTATGCCAGAACCCCAAACCTTGGTAGAAAAGCCAGCCAGTGAAGCAATGCTTCCGACGACCATATATCCAAAATCATTTCGGTCTTTATTGTTAAATCCTAAATTTAAATACTTAACTTCTTTGTTTGCTATTTTTTTTACTAAATATGGAGAAAGGCTATCGCCAAAATTTCCAAGAAACGTATACAGCGGAACTTTGTCACTAATGTTTCCCGAAAACTCACTCATAGGCTTCGTTTTTTTCAGTATTAGGGTCGTCTTTTAAGAAACGCCCCTTGGCATCTCTGGCCCTTTTCATTTTTTCTTTGATTTCTTTCACTTTTACCTTGTGTTTTATCTCATCAACAACGTCTTCAGCGATTAATTTAGCTTCTTCCTTGATTTTTTCCTTCATAAAGAGCTTTGCGAGGAATTCTTTTATTGATAACACGATATTCTTCATTCAAATTCTGCCTCAATAGGGGGTTGATCAGGGATGTCTACTGCACCAACGCCTGTAATGTTAATCTGGATAGCACTACGACCACCATCCTTCACGACTTCCTTCTCAAAAGCAGCCACGGGAAGCATACGATCCATAATCATCTTCCATGCAGCCGCCTGATTCTTATGTTCATCATCAAGTGCAGCATTGAAAATTGTCTCTAGAACTAACCTGGATTTAGGGGAGGCCAGCATACGAGCCTTATACTCGTTAATAATCGCTGCATCACCCTTTGGACGACCTACTGGCCCACGATTACCCTGCTTCTTGGCCTTTACCTCTGACTTCTTAGGCCGACCACGCTTCCGCTTACGTATCTCCTTACGCTCTTCAATGGCCTCACGGTCTTTTTCCGTTAAATGGGAATGCTCAATCACCAGACAAAAATACCCGCAATAAACTTATTTAGCAATACAAGTTTAATTAATGTTGTTAATCAAGAACTTGAAAAAGATTCAAACAAAGCCTTTTTTCTAAATTGGCTTATTTTGTATATGGGTGGGTACTACTAATAATATCATTGCGTTGTCCCCCTCCCGCCCCATTCATATCAATGATAATAGGGCTATGCCTAGATCATTCTAAATGATGGTGGGTACTATTGATCTCAGTGATAGTACACCTGGAGCTGAATAGATCTGAGTGATGATGGATGTTGTGAATGATGTGCTAGGTTAACTATAAGGTGTGTGAATGGGCGTGGTAGCCTATTCCCCTATTCCCGTCATCATTCTAATCAATCCATACAATGATTAGTATTGTTTATAGTTAATAGATTTTATCATAAATCAGGGTGATTTTGAAGGCA
>VTLG01008238.1_pt1 | contig 14918 bp, 21 predicted proteins | sample 4694571 | NCBI WGS metagenome assembly VTLG01 (sample SAMN12604809, study PRJNA352737) | marine metagenome | biome: ENVO:00000447; feature: ENVO:00000209|ENVO:00000569|ENVO:01000036; material: ENVO:00002151; isolation source: viral sequences binned using virsorter ...
ACATCACGCTCATATTGCGTGATAAACGCATTGTTAATAGTGGTAGACATTTAAAAAGCCTCCAAGTGGTTTAAAGTAAATGTTAACTGCAATTACATTTCCTCTGGAAGCCGTGTTGAATTCAGAAATCGGGAAGTCCTTTACGGAGGCCGTGTCTTCTTTCTAACGGGGCATCGGTAATGTTGTAAAACTTATCGGCGGGGCCATAAGGGAAGCCGCCTATGAGAAATATACAACTGCTTGTATATTTTGTCAATTCAATATAATTAAGAAGTTCTTGTATCCGCTCCTACAATAGGCCCGCTGCCGTGAATCTTTTCAAGGATGAGACGTTCTTTTTCATCCCATCGGCGGGCTTCAGCATTATTTCCTTTCGCATGGGCTTCGAGACGTTTATCACGATAGGAGTTGGCCTGTTCCAACAGTGTTTCTTTTTCGCCTTCCGTAGCCACACTGCCTAAAGCACCTTCTCCCATATCCCTGCCGAGCTTGGCAAACATACGAACCAGAATAGGGTGATCCAGAACAAACTTTCCGTCGGTGGTTTCTATAAAACGGGCGTCCTCGAAATCATCCCCGAGAAGCTGTTCACTTGCCCGCGCCGCGAAAATGAGATTCTTGTCATAATCTTCGGCCCATTCCTTCCGCATTGTTTCTTCGCTCTCCCGGGTGTAAGTCTGGTCCATTTCTGTTTTCTGGGCCATCATCTTTTCTATTTCACCGCGAAATTCGTTTATCAGAACATCAGCCGTTTCCTTCGGAATATTATTATCAATAAATAAATTAGCCCAGTGGTCCTCGGAATCCATCATGGCGTTCGTGCGTTCAACTCCTTCCGGCAATGGAAACTCATACCCGTCCACATCCTTCGGAACCCCCAACGCTTCACGATAAGCAGTAATATCTTCTTCAGCAGCATCTTTCCCCGGGGGGACAACCGCCTTGGACAGTTTCTGTCTTGACTCCAGATTCGCCTGTACCAGTGCATCCACACTGGTAAACCGTTCAGCGTGTTTCTGTAATTTCTCGTCTTCGATCAGATCACGCCAAGATTCGATTTCTACTGTTTCTTCTGTTTCAGTAGTTTCCGGGGTTTCTGTCGCTTCGGTTTCTTCAACCGCTTCTTCTGTCTCTACTGCTTCTTCGTCTGCCATAAATTATCGCCTCGATTTTTGTGTTTGTGGTGGAGGAGCGGGCGGTTCAACCATAACCAACTTATGAATCATTAAAGCCAGTTTCCGTTCCCCGGTTGATATTAATGTTGCATTCGGGTCAACCCCGTATTTGTTAAATTTTGTCGTATCATTTGCCATGTATCCCATACCCAGTATTTCATTGAACACCCGTCTCCCTAGATCGGAACCGAGAAATAGTTCACGGAAATCCTTGTACCGCTCTACGTCACTCTGGTATTGCGTGATCTTTTTAAACTGATCGAACAGTTCCTCGGGATCAGTCGCCTTGTTTACCTTTTTTCTTGGCACTTATTTTCTCTTTTTCTTATGATACTTCCTTGTGCGTTTTTTTATTTCCTCGTCTGACGGTTCCGAAGGCGTGAAGGGTCGTTTTCGTTTCTTTGGGTCAACGGTTACAAAGGAAAGAGAAGATGCCCTGCGTTCGCTCTCTGTTAAATGCTGTCTAGCTTTATCTGGTTTTTTAGCTATTTTCTTTTTGGGCATTTTTGGTTTTCTCCTTCCGTACTGGGTTATGAAAGCGTTATCTATTGAACTTGCCATTTACTTCTCTTTTATAAAAGCGTCTACTTCTGCCCACCATTTTGGATCTCCCGTAAGTCGGGTGACCCATTTAAAAAACTCCTGTAGCCGCCTTGTATTCTCTTCTTCTTCCGGCGTGATCACCGGGGGTTGTAGTCCCTGCCACTTCATACGGGCGCTTCTTCAGCAGTCTGCTGTTCTATATTGCCCCTCATATGTTCTCCTACTTTCTTCAATGCACCCGCGCCCTTGTCCGCGATATTGGCGCCCTTCTCCATCATCATCATTTGCTGCTGTTGCGCCATCATCTGCTGTTCAGCCTGTAACTTGGCCTGTACCTCTTCCCGTGTATTGACTATATCATGCGGAAGTGCCATTGCATCGGCCTTGAATCTGGCAAGCGCATCAACATTCACCATGTGTCTGGCTTCCGGTGCGACCTGTGCCATCTGCATCACTTCCATCGCCCATTGGGTCGCGGAAGCAGCTTCGACCTGTTTCTTGATCTTGTTGACCGGAAGATCGAATTCAAACTTGACATTCTGTCCCTGTAATGATTCCGGGATTTCATCAAATGCATCATTCCGCAACATGATCTTGAAAGACCGTTCCGCAATCGGGTGGTTGTAATCCGTTTCGAAGCGCCCGAATACGGGGCCGACTTCCCGGATAAATTCATCTTTCCGCTGAATAACTTCCGTTGCCGTCATCTGCGGGCCGCTTTGCGGGAGATTCAGTATGTTCTTGAAAAACGCCGCCGCTACCTGATTCCGTATATCTGTCTGCATATCCCGAGTGACCGGAAGATTGGCTCCGGAGATCAATGGAAAAAATGGATTGCCCCCAACTTGGGAGGCTGTTTCGACGTCATAGTAACTCATCCCTCCGGGGAAAGTATTGACTTCAGAAAACGCTCCGTCGTTGGGAGCCATGAGAGGTGGATCAGCAACACGCTGTCCGGCGACCAAGATCGTCTCTCCCATGGATTGCAGCGTATTGGAATCCGGTAATGCAATCATGCCGGGGGATCTTCCGTATTCTTCACCGGAAGAAGTATCCCACCGTGGAATGACAAAAGGAAATTCGTGGAATCCTTTTTCCCTGATAATATGTTTGGACTGAACTTCCATCCAGAGTTCTTCGTAAGGCAGATCCTTGGAAAAAATAGGATCAGGTTTCATTTCTCCTTTTCGTTTCTGTACAGAATACAGCAAATCAAGCTTGTCATCCTGTTTCTTGTTTAAAATTTTCTCCTTGGAGTCTTGTGACAGGTTCTCGAGTCCGAACATCATCTCGGCTTGCCAGAGATACATCTTCTTGGTCCGGTACATCCCGACAGGTTTTCCCTCATCACAGAACAGGGGAAATCCGTCTTTCAGATGGACCGATTGAAACAGGAGATGATCCTGATCCATGCCCATCCCCAGATACAGTATTCCCGTACCCAGTACCACAAGATCGAGGTCAACCTCTCCGGTTGCCTGTCGAAATCTGGCCCTCGGATCACGAATGGCTTCATTCAGGTTTTCAGTCGCCCTACCGAGCCAGTCCTGCACTTCTCCAAATTTCGCCAGATCCTCGTTTTCCGTGCGGATTATGGTCAGATCCTGACCTTCCGGTCGAATCATGGCGCCCACCGTGTTCGCCAGACTTCTGGCGCCCTGCATCGGTGTCCCGTCGTAGATATCCTCGACCCGCTGTTCCCCGTCTTGGGTCGTAGTCCTAAACCCCTGACGGCGCGGCAGTAATACCCGTGTCAGGTCATCCCAATGCTGTTCAAACTGGGAACGCCTGTTCTGGGCGGCTTTCTGCCTTTTTATATGTCCGAGAACCCGCTTCTCGTCGTTTCTTTCTTCCGGCATTTAATTACCCCAGTGTCTCGTCGCTTCCGGCGCCGGGACGGGCAATTACGCCAAGACCGCCTTTAGCACCTCTGGCTCCGGTTAATATAGCGCCTTTTCGACCTGCTCTCCGGGCTATCACTTCTTTAGCTTCCTGTTTATCCACGCGTTTTCCTTCCGGCTCGGGTGGAGGCGGAGGAGGCGGCGGAGGAGGAGGCGGAGGCGGAGGCGGAGGCGGCGGAGGACTTGGTGGGGAACCCCCACCGGGAAATAGAGACATAATAATTATCCTAGTTTAGTGTTGTCATCATCAGCGAAAGGCCGTAAAACACTTCCGCCAGTAACATTTTGTCCGGCTTGCGTCAACATGGAACCTCTTCGTCCACTCCGTTTGGCTTCACTGGCTTCCAGTTTTCTTTTAGCTTCTGCGATACCGGGGTCAGTTCTTTGTACAGGAGGCGGAGGCGGAGGCGGGGGCGGTGGAGGAGCCGGAGCGCTGCCCCCTCCAAATCCGGGAAAAATACTCATGGTTTCATTAACCTCTTATAAAGTTGATACGGTGTTATAGCCCAACTGTTCAAACCGAGAAGCGCTTTTGTTAATCCTACACAGTTTGCCACAAAAATATTACCACGGAAAAGATTAAAATTAAACTGTTTATTCACTTCCTGTTCCCTTTCTACCGTAACATATCCTTGGTCTTGATAGTAGCTTACTATGTCATAATCCTTGTGGGCCATGACATGGACTATCGGGACACCGACACTGTAATCTATTTCCACCCAGAATTCTCCTGTCTGTATTGCAATGACCGTGTGTTTGAACCCGTCTTTCAACATCCACTTCAACGGATGGTTTCCGTAACCACGGAAGCTGACTATTGTTTTCATTAGTTATCTCTATGCCTTTTTCTTGCCGGTTCCATTATACGTTTCTCGTACAACTTATCCACGTAATAGGGGTTAAACCCTTGGTCTATCCCCTCTTCTACTTGCTTTTTTAGTCTTATGTTTACAGACTTTTGGGCTGTATCATCTTTTCTTTTTTCTTCGGCATCACGAAGTTGTTTTTTAGTGGGCTTCTTTTGTTTTCCACGGGTACGTTTCTTTTGAATTTTATTCGTTTCTTTCTTCGCAGCCTTTTTCCCGATCTTATCCACCTTCTTCTTGAGCTTCGGGTCTTTTATTATTTTCTTTTTCAGCTTGTCCTTGGCGTATTTTTTCGCCAACATCATAGCCCCGACTCTAGTTAACATTGGGATAAGTGGTAACATTATTTATCCCCTGATCCGGCGGTCGGTCGTTTTACGATTCCTCCACCTTCATCTGATGTTTCTTGTTCTTTTTCCATGCTGACCTCTCTTTCTGGGTTGTGGTTTTCTATCTCTCGTTCTTCGTTCCGGCCTGTTTTCTTTCTGCATCCGTTTCAACTGGGCTTTCGTGATCAGGCCGCCCGCTAATATGGAGGCCAGTATATTGGCCCATCCTTTCTTCTTCGGATCAAAACTTGCCCACGGGGCGCGGATTGCGGTGGGATCGATCATCGCGGTCGTTGATCCCGCCTCGTCTTTTATTCTGGCCCCGGTGAAACCCAATGCTTTTATCGCTTCTTGAAATACGTGTATCCTTTTTTCTGGACCTGTGCGAGTTTCTTCGAAATCCTGCCACCGGGGTAAAACCGTGGCAGCTTCATCTCGATACTGTTGTGCTGATCCACCGCGAACAGCAAACAACTGTTCCGTAGTCAATTTTTTATTCTTGTTCAGTATAACAGGTTCTTCTTCCCCTTCTTTAGTCATTTCCCACAAGTCTTCCGGCATAACGACATTGTCTTTATCCAAATGCGCGTATGCAAGTCTGACATTCTCCATCGCTATCTTCCGAGCCAGTCTAATAATCTCAACCTTGTATGAGCGCTCCTCGGGGATATCTTTTATTACGGGTAAATCCTTGTACGGAAAATCACTTGTTTTCTGCATCAGGTCTTCATATTCCTGCCGGGTAATCGTGTCGGGCAAGTCGAGGACGCCATGTACGTCCCGTCCCAAGACCGGGCTTCTGAAAACGGCTTGCTGTGCGACGACCCGTCCCTGTATAGATTTGAAGTTATATTCATAGTCTCTTACCGCGCTCTCCATAGACAGGAACTTATTATCTTTTTTAAACTTTTCCGGGTTGTTCTTATAGTCTGCATATTTTTTAGTGAACTCATCCCAAGACATTCCATGCATTGCTTCCCATTTATCAACATCTTCGATTGCCTCGGCATTCCACTTGGCGCGTTGTGACGCCCGGTTGGCTGGTCCCACACTATGACCGGGTCCGAAATAAGTCGCCCCGGTTTGATGCCCCGGAGATTGCCATTGTCCGTCCTGAAAGACAACTCTCGGGTATCGCTGAAACGCACCGAGAGAACGTTCCGTTATGACAGGTTCTCCTGACTTGTTAAAAACTGGGACACGGTAGCGTTCTGGTTTTTTTCCGTGGGGATAGTTTTTAAGATCTTCTTCTCTTTCTTTTGAATACACTTCCGTTATATCTCGGTGTTCAATATTTTTTATCTCTACTGCGCTTATTGGTTTCCCCGACTTTAAAAGTTCAAGTAACAGTTCTTTTTTTCGTTTCGGGAGGCGTTTTATCGACTCTTTTTCCGGAAGTTCTTTCACATTATGATGCCCTTCTTGCCAAAGAGTACGAAGAGCTTTTCTAATATCCGTGTTCCGATCTGTTCCTGTTAATATTGCTTTTAACGTCGGGTTCGTAAATAATTCGGAATCTAAAGAACGACCAATAGGACCGGAAGCTTCTCCGTAGGGATCAGTCTCGCCCGAAACTTCTTCCTCTGTAACCGTTTGATATCGCCTAACAGGGAATGACGGGGCAAGATGAATCCCCTTATCCATCAGATCAAACCCCATATCTTCTGCTCTTTGCTTACGCTCTATGTTTGATTGTTCCAGTCGTTTTCGTTGTCTCCCAAACCTTACTGCCTTATAAGCTTTCAGGATTTTTCCTACAGGAGACCACACTTCCAATACGTCGCTGCCCAACCGCATCCGTTCTTCCAGATGATCCTTCACTTTTTTAAAGACAGAGTCTTTCGGCTTGTCCACTTCGTCAGTGACGTTGGTGAAGGGGTCGGGCGATACACCTTTTATGACAGCTTTTTTCAGTTGTCCGCCCCCGACTTCTGATTGGTCGAAGTTCATCGTGTTATATTCCGACAATAAAGTATCTAAAGGCATATCATCAAAAGCATTCTTATCACCGGGGTAGTTTGTTCCTGACCAGTAATCGTCCAGCTTTCCAATAATCTCCTTCCTTAACTTCATTTGTAAATTATCAAGACTCATACCCGGTTGGTCATCAGATTGAGAACCATATTCTTCGGGATTGAGTTCTTTTATTTTTTGCATTAGGTATATCTTGTCGTGCATATCACCTTCAATATTCTTCCCCGTAACGGGCTGGGCGGACGATACACCTTTATTTTTTAAAACTACTGACTTACGTTTCTGAAAATAAGCAAGTTCATCTTTTAAAGTCGCCAGATCCATTTTGTCCCACCCAGTTGTGTACTGTTGATCAGGGAGGGGAAAAATTTTTCCCTCGGGGTATATATATTTATCTTTAGATTCTAGAAGGAGTTTTATAAGCGAATTTTTCAAGGTAGATCTATATATACCTTGCAAAGTTTCAAGGGGGGCGTCAGCGCCCAATTCCTTACTGTAATGCAATTGAGACGCTTGCTCGGGGGTTAACCAACTCTTATCTAACTCTTGAACAATAAATTCTTTGTCCGTAATCGTTTCGTCTATTTGTCCACTTAATTTGGGGGGCCATACCATATCTTCTTCAGTAAATTCCAAATCTTCTTCTACCGGGGGTACGCCGACATCTCCCAATGGCTTGATATCTTGTTTAGTGAATTCTAGGTCTTCTTCTTTCTTGGGTTCAATCAGATCGGAGGTTTGCTTATGAAGCTGCCCGAGCGGGCTTTTCTTTGCGGTTTTAGTTACGGCGCCCGGAACTTGCCCCAACATGGGCATTCCGCGCTTGAACATATCTTGTGGGTTTCGGCCTCCCATTACGCCCAGACATCCATAATACTCCCCTTACCCACTTCGGGGATATAGGGTACTTTGGCAGATTCGGGAGTGCCTACCTGTACGGCCCCCACGTTTAACGGGACTGTATCCCCGTGCGTAGATTCGTTGAAACCGATATGCCTGTCCGCGAGTGAATAGTAGGGATAGTCTATCGGGGCGAATTCTGTTTTAGTGACTGGCTTGATTGCGAAATCCATTATCCTAGTTTATCGTCTGTTTTCTTACCGCCGGATTTTGGTTTGAGTAATGCAGCAATTCTACTGCCTAAATTCGCCCGGGATGCTTTAGGCCGTTTGGTAATACCGGAAGTCTGAACCCGAGAAGTAATACGGGAACGGTAATCTTTCCCCCGGTGTATGATTTTCTTGTCGGGGACATTTTTCAGTGGTTCTTTTCTTGTCTTTGCAATTCCAGTGACTGGGGGAGAAGAGGGTAAAGATTCTGCCGGAGTTCCGGTAAGATTTCTAGACCCACGTTGCCGCATTAGTTTGACAATATCTGGATGTGCTAAATTCGGTTTTATATCGTGAAAAATTCTAGTTTTACCCCCCACTGCTTTAGCTTTAGCGTCTTTTATCGCTTGGTCTTTTACCGCTCCAAATCCCGGAAATATACTCATCTTAACTTCTCCACTTATGAGGTCTGTATTTATGATTCTGTTCGCTTGGTCGTACTACTTTTTTCTTGAGTATGTTTTGCGATTGTTCTTTTTCCCTTCCGGTAATATAAGCCTTTAGAGTGGTTTTTGTCCATCCGTTTCTTTTCTCTTCGGGAGTCGGTTCGTACTGATCATCACTCATCGTCGTGGTACTCGAAAAGAAAGATCGGCATTCCGAGGCCGTTGTACGACCCTGCTATATTGTAACTGAAAAACTCCATGGCGTCTTCTTCATTCATACCATCACGCTTCATCAGCTTTTCAATAATTTTTTCCACGCTGTATATTAAGACACTGTCCCTGCCGAAACTGTTGCCCATGCCGATAATGGCATCATCATGCCCGACGACTTTTATTTTCGCCATGTTATTTTCTCCAGACGCGATGCGGATTGTAACGTGAATTGGAACGGGGTGGAGTTGCGTGGGTTCTGCCGCCGAACTTCTTGGCTTCAAGCAGCGCGTAAACACAGGAGTCTCCCTTGCCGGGGGAACGCCCGAGCCGTTTTTTCAGATCACCGAAACCGTCTTTGCATTCAGTTGACTTACCCTCAACCTGTACACCGCCATTGGTCAACTGCCATCGGGGGGCGCATAGGTCTGCTTTCAGTTCACGATCCGGCGGCAGGGCAATTCTTTCATCCCCTTCAGGATCAAGGGCTTCCCGCATCCGCCACCAGTTTTCACTCCGCTTGTTATAAAAACCAAGGGAGCCGGAGAGATCCCTGCCATAACTGGCATGGCGACCATCCACAGCGTGAACATTCATCCCGTTAGTTTTTAGATGGTCGTAAATAGACGCCCCGGCTCCCCCTATAATGTCAAGCATGATGGGCGACCCATGCCGGACGTAAGATGTACAGATCGCAGCACCCGACGGCCCGTCAGGAGTCATTTGCCCTCTTTTGACAATCTGTTCACCGAACCAGTTCCCATATCTGGGAGTCAATACAAAATCATCTTTTCCACCACGGGCGGGGTCTACGCCGAGGCAATCCATTTTCGCGCCCGAAGGTTTCTCCGAAGTCCAACGTTCCATGGCTTTCTCCACCCATTCGGTCGGGATCACCTGCCACGGATCATCCTGTATCCCGGCGGTAAAATCACCCATCAGCATCTGGGACCGTAACGGTTCCGGCAATGCCTGAAGGGCGGCCTTGTAGCCGGAGTTCATCAGGAATGGATTATCGTCAACCGAGGAGGGAATAAAAGTTCTGGATCGCGGAACGACCCAGTCGCCGTCCTGCCAGACAGGCTCGGAGCTTTCTACTTCAACATCTTCCCCATCTTCGTCGCTGATGAACCATCTCAATTCACCCGGCCTTGCAGGGTTTGGATGTTCCTTGTCCAACCACGGCCCCCAGTAACCTGTCACCCATTGTCCTTCCGCACTGGACGGAGGATTGGTCGCACATATAATCCGGCATCTCTGCTCGGGATCAGACGAACGGTTCCAAGTGGTAACGTAGCGAAACTGGGATTCTAGAAACTGGGTCAGTTCATCGAAACAAATGAGATCCCGGGGATCACCTTGGTAAGCAACTTCGTCTCCTGCGTATTGCATACCCCCAAGACGGATGCTCCTGTTTTTCCCAAGATCAAAGCGATGTAATTGCCCGTTAAAACCCTGCCGCGTTTTCCGTATACGTATGATTTCTTCTTCGATGGGGCCAAGTTGTTTTACCTCCCGTCTATAGATTACAGAGCGTTGATGGGATGTTAATGCCAAACCGATTAAAAGACTGGACTTCCCGCCTCCGGCAGCACCCCCGAACAACAGTATATCCGCCTTGGAATCATACGCCTGCTGCTGCGGGGTAATGATCTCCGGATTTTTTATATTGAGGAGCGGACGCCACGGCTTGTCAAAAACATCCTGCCGCACCATCTTGTCGATCTCTGCCTTCTGCATCGGCGGAAGATCGGCATACTGCGCCAGTAACGCTGAAAGATCAGTCATAAATACGCCTTTTTATTTTCTTCGTTTCAGTTTCTTCCGCCACTCTTTGTACAAAGAAGCGCCGGATTTTTTCAGCCGTCTTCGTTTCCGAAGTGCCTTGCTCGGGCTTTTTCGTTTTCTTTTCCGTCTCATTATGCTTTCTTCTTCGTTTTCTTTATGACTATACGCTTCTTTTTTTTAGGATATGGAAGATGTATCTTTTTTCCATTCACGTATTTAATAGGCATCAGATACTCCTTTCTGGTTTATATTTCGCTTTCTCTAAACGGCTTTATCTTCGTTAGCATTTTCCATCACGCTCCGCTTCAATGGAACACAGCCAAGATTGAAATATGGAGGGATCGGTCGATTCTCCCGCTTGGCCCTGTTGAAAAATTCATCGTGTTTTGCAATACATCCCTGTTCCGTCTGGAAAACTTCCAAGACTTCCCCATGCTGAATCTGCACCGGGGTGACTGAAAGATTGAGGTGTATTACCATGAGGAGCCAGATCATATTACGCCTCGATAGCTGCAACAGGCGCCCGTACTGCTTTCGCTTCAATAGGTTTCTTGGCTTGCAGACTCACAAGAATGGAAGCCAACCGCTGTTCGCGTTCCGTTTCGGTGAGCAGGTCCTTGCCATCCGCGCCTGTAATTTCAAGACGATCCGCTTCACGCCAACCACCCTGCGCCTTCAGCCAGAAGATCTGGGCGGATACATTCCCTTCTATGGCATTGCGATACAACGCCCCCGACACATGAGCAGTCGCCCGCATCTTGCCGAGCGACAGTTCATCCTTGAAATGTTTCTGCAACGTCCTCGTCCCGCAATTCAGTGCGCGAGCTTGGTCGTCATGCTTTACACCATTCGTGGACATCATCACTACCAGATGGCGTTGTTGCTCGGTGGGGACAAATTTATTGACGGCCTTGGACCCCTTGGGTCGTCCGCCTTTTCTTTTTGGTTTTACTTTGTTCGCCTTCTCTTCATCAATCTCGTCAAACATGGAATGATTATCCTTTGTTATTAATTACGTTGAGCATATCACAATTTCAATATAAAAGAATGTAAATACATTATATAAAATTTCAGAAAATTACGTGTAACACGAAGCAAATGCTGCGGCGGGGGCGTCGGCTTGGGGGGTGGGGTCTTCATTAAAACTTTTTCATTAAAATATTTTAATGTTCATCACCGTCAAAATTTTGACGCGTCAATATTTTGACGTCAATAATTTGACGCGTCAAAACTTTGACGCGTCAGCATTTTGACGCCCGCGCCGATTAAAATATTTTAATAAATAATTAATGTACTTTGGCATTAAAACATTTTAATGAAAGTAATTTAATAAATAATTAATTTAGTTTGGCATTAAAACATTTTAATGAACGGATTTTAATTATTAATTAATTTAGTTTGGCACGGAAACAATATTAAAATATTTTAATGCCAAACTAAATTAATATTTATTAATAAAACTCCGTGTTTCGCGGTAGTTTTCTAATTTACTGAAAAGGTAAAATTCAATCCTGAGGGCCTCAGTGCCTCCGTGTGCTATTGTTTTATGGCGCGACCTAACCTATCAACTACCCCGAGAAATGCCAATACGAAGCGCCTGAGAGCGCCATTTTATTGACGTTTAGCGTCAAACTATTGACAACCCCTAATATCTTAATGAAAAACCATTAATCCGTTTTTAATCTAAAATTAATATAACTTTAATCTAATTTTAATGTTGGTAGTTTACACTTATTAAGTATTAACAGTTTTTTGGCAACGGGACGGAGCGACCCCATACGCCACGGAAGGCAAACCAAAAAACTTGAGGACCGAGCGCGACGCGACCCACCAACCGCGCAGTTTTAATCAGTGTTAATCCTATCTAACCTGATTATCGAAATACCATCTTTTATGATAGACGCGCAACGGCGCAACGCTGTACAGCGAGGTCCAATAACTCGCCTTAAAAAAACAGCGGTGAATAAACTGATAATCAAAATATCATTTAAAGGGTTTTTGTAGAAAGTCTTTAACATGTCTACAAAAAACACTTTACCACTTATGTGCTATGTGCAAACGGAATGCGGGGAAACCGTAGCAGTTTGTTACGGGGACCGCGGTTATTTTAAAAACGCGTTATGTGAAACGCCAAACGGCGAACAACGCGACGTCGACGAATTAAACGAACGCGTCGGAGTTACAAAGAAACAAGCCGATATTATGAAAGGCGCGTCAATGTTTGGTTGGGATATTCCACTGGTTACTGATTATCTCGCGGGGGCCTAAATGAAAAAATACGATAGGTTTGGTCGGAGTATAAAAGCGCACCACAATCGGCACCCCGAGACAGGAATAACACCTGATTATAGGGACCCCGACTTAGCATTCAAAAACGCTATACAGTCGGGAGTATTCCACGAAACACCCAATAAAAAAAGTTATAACTTCGTCGGAAATTGGATGTATATGCATTCGGAAATTTTTAAACACCCGTACGCGGAATGCATTATTGATCAATTCAAAAACATTGAAACACGAAAGTATATTCAAGTAAAAGTTTTATAAACACTCAAAAACAAAAACCCTTTAACTGATATTTTGATTATCTAATTATATTTTTATTTTATTAGACGGAGCAAAATATTATGACAACCCGAGTATCAGGAACCAAAATTTTTAATTCGGTCGAAGAGCTAAAACATGCGGGTCTTGCAATTGCAAGTCCAAAGGACCCGAAATATCAGCAAAGTAGTAATATTGCTAGTATTGCGGAAACCTTTCAACATATTTTGGACCATGACGGGACGAAATTTTGGAAACAAAACAATATAGGAACCGTCGAAAAACCAGTAATGCAAAATACAAATCAACTCATAACGTTTAAGCGCGTCGACATATCGCGCGAGGGCGGAAGTGACGCGGATATACGTAAAATAGACCGCAACGTCGCGCATATCGGACGGGACGGTTTATTCGAGATATCAGGCGCAGGGGACGCGGATTATAAACTAACACATGCCGTGGAAGTTTATAAACAGGACCACAGCGACCCGCACAATATCGCGCCCGCTGTATTGCAGACACTGGCGGACGGCGCCGTTGGGATGTCCATTTTTTATCGTGGGTCGAACGTATCACGAATTCGCGCCAATTGCGGGTCCGAAATTAATGCGCTTGTTTGTTTAAATGGTATGCGCGCTTTAATTGACATTTTCGTCGCGCGACATAAGCAAACAAAAAATTGGACCGGCCTCGACGAAAACGACCAACCTTTACTAGATGGACCGCGACAGCTTATATATGACGGTTTGCAAGGCCTCGCTAATTCTTATGATACATACGGCGCGGACGTCGCGAATATGCAAGCGCGGACGGTCACGGAGGCACAATTAAACACGTGTTTAATTTCGGCCTCTAAAATGAAGGTTAACGGGTCCAATATTGTTAGTTGGTCCGACCTTCAAAAGGTCCACGCGCTATATAATGATAAAAAATCCGCGTGGTTTGCGGACGATAAGCCTACGGCGTGGCGCTTGTATAATTCTTTTACACGCTATGCGGAAAGCCAAAACTCAATGGCGAATCGAGAGAAAATTTTACAAGGCGCTTATTGGCCTATGGCCCGCGCAGGTATTATTGACCTTCCAAAACACGTCGAATATAAAAATGATTTTGAAGTTTTGGGCGAAACAGCGTCAAAATTAAGTTTAGCATTAAACTAATAACCGTCTAAACAGGAACCGCGATAATTTATTTATCGCGGTTCCGGAAAGGTTTTTTTATGTCTTTAGAATCCGAAAAGACAATGCAAACGGAGTCGAAAAGCGACGGAGAATATAACTGGACCGTCGCAACGTGGACCGAAGACGAAGGCGCACAATTCGACTGGTTATCAATGGAAACGGAAGACGGAAAGTATTTAGGCGGTGCCAGTTTAAACGTGGCGCGTTGTTATGGCACTACACTGGACCCTGAAAATTCGTCTTTATGGGACCTGATTGATTCTTTACCTAATCCGTGTCGCGTGCCGGAAATTATTATTAACTGGGCCGAAAAAACCGCCGATTGGCAACGGTCCTAAAATATTACAGGGACCGCGATAATTTATTTATCGCGGTTCCGGAAAGGTTTTTTTATGGAAACAATTTTACTAGTTTTTTTGTTTGGGTTCCCTGTTTTTATTCTAGGGACCGCGTTTATTTTAGAAATGAAGTTTAGGAAAAAATACGGTTTTTTCCCCTTTACACGGAGTTAATTATGGAAACAAAATTTTTTTACACGTGGCGCCAAGATTGTAACGGACGAACCGTCCGGAAACAATCGCCAGAAATTAACACAGAAATTTTTAAACCTTTTAAAATTTTCCCTATAAAAATTTACGATAAAAATATGAAATTGCAGAAAGTAATAAAACCTTGACGGCGTCAGAATTTTGACGCGTCAGAATTTTGACGCGTCAGAATTTTGACGCTCGAAATTTAGAAAATCTCCATTAAAATTTTTTAATGAAAAAATTTTAATGAAGATTTTTTAACGAAAATCCGCCGGACCACGGTGGAAGGCTCCGTCTAATTACATTGAGTAGAAGAAGAAGAAGAAGAAGAAGAAGAAGAAGAAGAAGAAGAAGAAGAAGAAGAAGAAGAAAATTAAAATTT
>VTLG01011728.1_pt1 | contig 14918 bp, 23 predicted proteins | sample 4694571 | NCBI WGS metagenome assembly VTLG01 (sample SAMN12604809, study PRJNA352737) | marine metagenome | biome: ENVO:00000447; feature: ENVO:00000209|ENVO:00000569|ENVO:01000036; material: ENVO:00002151; isolation source: viral sequences binned using virsorter ...
GACATATAAAAACCAAATACTAAATCACCCTGTGTAATCCTTAAAGATCTTGATCTTCCTCCACCACCACTACCATCAGTTACTCCAAGCATTGCGGTTGCAGAATGAAGTTCACCATCTTCAACATCTCTATCAGAATAAGTTCCAAAAATACGAACTTTATATCTCCATCCCCATCCATATCCATCTATTTGCTTTTTTTGAACACCAACATTAACTACCTTACCCATCCAAAATTTTAGATGTTCACCAAAAAAATCAGATACAACTTCTTTACTTTTTCTAACTGAATTTTTACCGCTAGACATAATTAAATCCTTTATTTAGTATATAGACCATAAGTATCACGAGCAAGAGTCATAGAAGTATATGATCTCTCAGTATCAAAATGATGACAAAGATGAAGAATAAGATAATTTCCACTTTGTTGTTGACTAACAGATCCTTCCTCTGGTTTATCACCTGGAAATGCTAATTCACATCGAACAACATCACCTGCCTCTAATCTTAAATTACAAGGAACCTGAATCTGAACAAGCTGAGAATGAAGAAGATTATATCTCATCTTTGACTTAGCTTGCCATTGTCTTGGATCATTATTAGTATTAATACTAACATCAGGCTCTAAACTACCAATATCCAAAATGTGATAATTTGTTTTAGTATAACTACCAACTTTATCAGCAAAATCAGGCATTTTGCCAAGTGTATTAGATACACCATCTTTACCTATATGATAAATCTGCTCTGTTTTTACAAAAGTTCTTGGATCTACAAATACATTTCGACTAACATATGTTCCTTCTTTTAATGCATCTAACAGATTTTGATCTCTAACTTGTGTAGGTGGCAATAAAATTCTAAAATCATTAGAATCATTATCTAAATTTGATCTTAATGCTCCAGAATACCTATATGTGTGAGATTTTCGATAAGATGAATCGGATTTTATTCTTCTAGATCCTTCTACAATCAATCTATCAATAGATTTAAAATTAAATCCAGATTGTGTTTCATAAAAGAAGTATCCAGGATCACCCTTTTCAGGAATAGATCTTCTACATAAATCATTAACAATATCTAATGCACTCTTACCCTTTCCAATAAAATTATATGAATTTTTAGTAGGATCTATATTAAGTCTAGGTATTCCAAGACTATCTTTTAAAATCTTTTTAACAGTATCACTAATTCTTCCTTTATATTTTTTATGAATAGCACTATCAAGATTTTTTATTTCTGGAGTAGAAACTAAATTAAGAAGAACAGAAGTTCTATTTTCTTCTTGGTTTACAATTGGAGATGATTCAACTTTAAGTGGTCTTCTTTTAAAATTTAAAGTTCCAAATTTAGATTGTATTTGTACCTTAACATCTTCTCCTTGTGTAATAGGTAATCCATCTTTTATATTTGTCCTTCTTTCATTTGAATCTTGTGCCTTATCAGCAGTAATAGATCCACCAGCATCTGTAAATATCAATTTAGCAGTTATTACTGGAGAATATACACTTTCATAATAATCAAAACTGACTGTTTTGCCTTTAATGTCAGCCACCTTACCATTCTTATTAATTTCCATATGAGCATATATTGATGCCCTTACTGCACTTGCCATTAGTATATCTCCACTGGAACAGGTTTTTCTACTACTTGTCTAGCTAGAATTATTTTACGTCCCTTAGACCTTTTAATTGATGATAATTGATCCATATTAGTCTTTTCCAATCTTTCCATTTTAATTAGGCTTTTTTCAGGATCCTTCTTTTCTATTTTTTTAAGAGTTCCTGGTGAAGGTACATCAGAACCTTGTAATGGATTACCTTTTTTTACCTCTTCATTAATTGTATTAAGAGCTTCAGGATCTATACCTTGAGATTGTAATTTTCTATCATCTAAAGACTTCTGAATTTCAAGAGCTCTCTCAGTACTCATATCACCTTCTACCACTTCACCACCACGTAATAAACCAGAAGATTTTGTAGTAGTAACATTTGGATCTGGTTGATTCATTCTTTCTTCCATAGCATCAAGATAAGCTTCATCTTCAGCAGATAAGTCTTGCTTATTTCCTTTATCTTCACTAACAGGTTCAGTTTCTTCTTCCATCTTTTCACCAGTTTCAGGATCTATTCCAATTTCCTTCTGTATTTCTTTAAGTGTCTTTTCTAATTGATCAACTTCTTTCTCAGACTCTTTTAAAGCATCTGCATCTTTCTTCACCTCATTTAATTTCTTCTTCTCACTATTTTGTTGAATTCCATCAATGAAATTAACAAGCATCATAAATCCTTTACCAATTACACTAAACACCTTTCCAATTACATCAAATATCCACTTATTATTTTCATAAAAAGTTCTTAATGACTCTGTTATTTTTTCAAAATTATTAACAATAACTGCTAATGCCAATGGCATAACAACATCCATAATTTTATCAAATATTCCTTTAGTGGCAGAACCTATTTTCTTACCTACTTTCTTTGTAGCACTTTTTAATGGGGATTTTTCTAATCTCTTCTCTTTACCTTGCATTGCTTCTAACTGAGCTCTCTCATTAGCAAGTTTAGTTTGATCTGCTCTAATTTTTGCAATATCCTTATTACCTTTAATAAGGACACTTTTTATATTAGTAACTGTTAATTTAAGTTTTTTAGCTGACTTCTCAGAAACTTTTATTGTTTTCATATTATACTATCCCATGTATCACTGGAGTATCTTCCATATAACTATTTGCTAAATTCACAGAACTAATATTAATAACTTCAGTAATTTCTCCAGGTGTCTTTTCAGGTATAGTTACATCTGCCTTCACTGGAGGTAAATCCATTTCTACAATTTCAGTTTTTAGATCTTCTTCACTAGATGGTGTAATTTGTGCTTCAGTCTCTGAAAGTTTCTTCTGTGTATTAATATCTTTAGCAATTAAAGCCGCATCTAATCCAACAGATACAGCAGTTCCAACACCAGGAACTGTTGATGCTGCACCTGATGCTAACTCTAAAGCAGCACCTGACCAATCTCCTGCCATTGCCCTTTGTACAGCAAAGACTGCACCTAAACCTAAACCAAGTAAAGGAATTTTTTTAGCAACTGCTTTACCAATACCTTTTCCAGCCGCTTTAGTAGCTGCTTTAGTTGTAGTTTTAGCAACAATCTTTTGAGTAGTTTTGGCAGCAGTTTTCTTTGCAACTATCTTAGCTGCTGTTTTAGTTGTTTGTTTAGTTGCTTGTTTGGTTGCTTGTTTAGTAAGTAATTTCTGTGTTATCTTACCACCAGTTTTACCACCAACAGCAATTGATGCACGAGTTGCAATTTTTGTAAGCTTTGCCCCAGTCTTAAGATTTTTAAGACCTTTAAAAATATTTTTTGCAGTTTTTAATGTCTTAATTATCCACTTCCCAATCTTCCAAATACCCTGTATTACTTTACCTACAAGTTTAATAAGACCCCAAACTTTTTTAAGAATATATAATCCTACTAAACCAGCAACAACAGCTGCAATAGTTTTCCAATGCTCTGCTATAAATCCAAAGAAATTTTTAATCTTCTGTTGATTCTCTTCATTTTTTAACCAATCAAGAGCATTATTACCAATAACAGCCGCACCTAAAAGTGTTAAAACTTCTTTAATACCACCAAATAATCCACTAAATGGTTTTGCTATAGCACCAGCAATATTTCCACCAACCTTAGCACCTTTCTTAGCAGTACCTTTTATCCCCTCTACCATTCTTTCTTTAAGGGATCTCTTCTTCTCTTCTTTTTCTTTTCTTGCCTCTTGTATTTCTCGTTTTCCTTGTTCTACTCTAAATGCAAAATCTATTGCTAATGCAGTTCCAATATCTTCAAGAAGTTTATTCGTATCTTCTAAAGGATCTTCTTTTCCACCATACTCAAATTGCTGTGCTTGTATTACCTTTTTTACAAGAGTAATTTTTTTAGCATTTGCTTCTATTGCCTTCTCATTCTTCCCAACTCTAAAAGTAACTCTTTTAAGAATATTTGTAAGTTTACCAGTTTTGGTCTCAAAATCTTTACTTGTTAACGCACCATCATTTTCACTTCTCAGAGAATCTGGACTATCTAAAAGACTAGTAGATTTAATTTTTGCACTCTTAATTCCTAACTTAGATCCACCAAAATCCATTTTAGGAATAGAAGATCCAAATGATTGTTTAGTAATATTTAATTGTAATCCCTTAACTGCCACTTTGTTGATGCTTTAAATTTTCCTCTTCTATATGTTGTTTTAGTAGAGTTATATAAATCTCCCTTTCCCAAGGTATCATATTCTCTATCTCAGTTAATGAATATTTATGGTGTTGCATCAAAGCAAAATTAATTTTGTAGTATGACTCAAGACTAGTGTGAGCCATACTTAGCTGAAAAAAGCAGCTAACCCCTCCAACACAACTTCCGATTCAACCTCGGTCTTTGGATTTTTTACCTTAACTTTATGAGAAAGTTTAGGCATTGTTGCAAAGAATTTTTCAATCTCTTTAAATTGTTTAGTATTTAACTGTTCAATAAATTCAGTTAATTCATCCTTAGAAGACTCAGATGCATCCCAACTTTCTTCTTCATTATAGATCATATCAATACAAGTAGTAATCATACCAAGTGATTTAGATACATTATCTACAGTCTCTTCATTAACATCAAAATTATTCTCCATGAATTGCTCCATAGAAGGATACTTCAATTTCATTGAAAGATTGTCATCAAGTTTTACTGTATCTTTATGTCCTCTAGTTTTTTTAACTTTAATTGAATCAATATTGATTTCCATTTCAACTGTTGTTCTATCATCATCTGGACAAGTAATATTTACTTCTACAGATTCACCAACAGACTTAGCACGAATATTTAAAAACAAATACTCAATATCAAAAGATGGTAATTGTTCAATATTGACTCCTTTAGTAAGAATACAATCACTAAGAATTTGAACAATAGAGCTGGTAATCTGTTTCATATCCTCAGATTCCAATGCCATAACAAGAATCTTTTCTTCTCTTACAAGAAAAGGACGATATCTTACCTTCTTATTATTAGAAGGTAATACCAACTCATAAGTTGGAGTATTAATTTTTGGTAAAGGCATAATAATTTTTTCAGTAGTTTATATAGGAGGGTTTTTAAAAAATTCGATCAATCCAATCAAAGAACCCAGAAAATACATCATCCCATTCTTGTTGATTCAATCTCTTCATTATATATCGATCATAATTAAAGCTAACTGTAACTTTCAATAACTCTGCAGGTCCATATGTAACAGGAATTGGTGTAATTGATTTAGGAAATGCATTTATAAACTTATATTGTATTTCGTTATCATAATCTTTTTCAAATTTTGTAATCGTCATAGTATCAATTTTATATTCATCAGGATATTTAAGTCTTCTATAAAAAGGTTTCATATTTTCACCAACACCCCAAGTTTCAGCTCCGCTGGAGATATAATCCATCCATCCTTCAAAGAATCTCAACATAGTATAATTTTTATCTACATAAAAAGTAAAATCAATATCAGTATATAATCTAGTATGTGCAAATTCTTGAGGAACTCCCATAAAATTATCTTTTACTTCACCTGTAGCATATGCACTAGCAGGTAATGATGCATCTGCACAAAAAAGACCAGCATCCCTTGAGACGAAATCTTTCATATCACCAAAACCAGTTAATTGCTCAAGATATCTCGTTATACTTGGTTTTAATGTAGAAAAACTAACAAGATAATGATTGTTCAATGCAAGCTTGCCAAACCTCTGTTTGACTTCATTCATTGTAACTTTTTTAACTAATGACTCTGCCACTCTAAATATTTACTATGATATTCATATTTATTTATGGCATATAAAGGCAAGTATAAGCCAAGATGTCCTTATAAGTATAAGGGTGATCCGACTAATATTATATACCGTTCTCTTTGGGAACGCAAATTTATGCAATATTGTGACTCCAATATCAATGTTCTTGAATGGGGTAGTGAAGAATTTTATGTGTGGTATAAATCCCCAATAGATAATCGACCTCATAGATATTTTCCAGATTTCTATATTAAAATAAAAGAACATACAGGAAGAATCAAAAAATATATTATTGAAGTTAAACCCAAAAAACAAACCTCACCACCAACTAAACCAAAAAGGAAAACTAAAAATTACATCCGTGAAACATTTGAATATGCAAAAAATAAAGCAAAATGGAATGCAGCAGAAAATTGGTGTGCTGACAGAGGATATGAATTTAAAATACTTACCGAAAGAGAATTAGGAATCAAATGAGTCGTATTACTTCTATAAGAGAAAACATCAAAGGGACTGAAGATGCTGACGATTTAATGCTAGAAATTATTGGTGTTTTAGAAGAAGGTGAAAAAGTTCCTGAACCTGGAGAATTCTATGTATTTGTATATAATCCCAAGACACCCAATATTCGATATGACCAAAATCCATTAGTTGCTGTAACTGCTGTTTATGAATGGGGATTTAAAGGAATTAACTTTCATTGGGGTGAAAATAGACAATATACATGGTCTGAAATAGCAGGAGGACTTTATAAAGTAGAATCTGATGAACTAAATGATCTTGATCAAATACCTTTTGCAAAATTCCGTCTAAATAGTTAAAATAATAACTTAGGTCGATAATGGCATTAGGAACCTGGCGGGTAGATCCTGTAGAAAATAGAGCATTACAAGAATCTGTTGGTGCAAAAATTTCAAAGAATAGAATAAGTCCTAATTGGTTTGGGGGTGGGGCAAATTTTGAATCAGAACTTCAAGGTGGTATTTTAAGATATCCATATGAAGCATTAACAGAATCAACAGATTACTTACAAATAGATATTGTAGAATATAGACCAACGGCAAAAGGTAGTGGAAATAATGTAGAGGAATATATTAGTAGGCCAGGATCTAGAAGTAATACTTTAAATAATAGAGTAGGATGGTCGAGTATTGCAAGATTATCTAATCAAGTATTAAAAAATACAGGAACTATAATATTACAAATTCCTTCTCAAATAGAAGATGGAAATAGTGTATCCTATGGTAGTGCAAATTTAAATGGGGTTGCTGCTGCAGGAGTAGGTGCATTTGAATCAATCGCTAAAGGAACTAAAGTTGGTGAAGGTGCTGGAGATGCAATGAATCAAGTTGGAAAGGATGTTTCTGATAGAGGTAAGACTCTTGCTAATGATCTTGGTGGTATACCAGGAATGAAAGATATAGCCACCAAATATTTTGCTTCAAAAGCAGCTGGTGCTCTAGGTGCAAACCTAAGTGTCAATCAATTAATGGCTAGATCAAGTGGGCAAATCTTTAACCCAAATATGGAACTCCTCTTTAATGGACCAACCCTGAGGAATTTCCGATTTGCATTTAAAATGACTCCAAGAAATGCTAAAGAATCAGAACAAATAAAACTTATTATAAGAACATTTAAAAGAAATATGGCACCCAAAACATCTACACAAGGTGGTGGTAGTATGGGTAACATGTTTATTAAAACACCTAACGTTTTTGAATTAAGATATAAAAGTGGGAATAGTGACCATCCATTCTTACATAAATTTAAGCAATGCTTCTTAACTGATATATCTGTTAATTATACTGGTGATGGTGTCTATGCAACCTATGATGATGCAACACCAGTATCAATGATAATGAATTTATCATTCAAAGAACTTGAGCCAATTTATGATGTTGATTATGAATCATCAACAGGATATGGAGGAGTAGGATACTAATGGGATACTTTAGAGAAATACCAAATATACGTTACCCATCCTTTTTATCTGATAAAAAGTCATCTTTAGATTACCTTGAAGTTAAAAATATTTTTCGTAAAATTAAACTAAGAGATGATCTACAAAATGTTACTACAGCATTTGATAAATATGAAATACCAGAAGGTGCTAGACCAGATAATGTTGCAGAAGACCTTTATGGTAGTGATGAATTAGATTGGGTTGTATTACTTTCAGCAGGAATTATTAATGTTAGAGATCAATGGCCACTCTCCAATAACGATGTTTATAACTTCTGTTTAGAAAAATATGAAACTAAAATAGATAGCCCAAGATTCTATGAAAGTAGAGAAGTAAAAGACAGTAAAGGTCGTTTAATTATGCCAAAAGGAAAAATTGTTGCTAGTGATTTTTCCGTTACTTTCTATGACTCTGGAACACAATTAAATGTAACAAAAAGTGGTTCTAGTGCACGAACTGCGATATCTAATTTTGTATATGAAACAAGAATAAATGACAAAAAAAGAAATATATATGTTCTTAAGCAAGGATTTATACAACAATTCTTAGATGATTTTAGAGATACTATGGTCTATGACGAATCCTCACAATATTATGATGACTATACAGTCGAAACAGAAAATACAAATATCACAATGCCATAAAAAAGACCTCTTTAAAGAGGTCTTTTAGTCTAGGACTTACCAGCACGCAGTGCCTAGTCTTCTGCTAGTTTAGCAAAGTATGATAGTGCGTCATCTTCTTCATCATCAACAGTAACTGTTGATCTAGTAGCAGTTGTAGTCGTAACTAATTCTTCTACTGAACCACGACCTTCACTCTCATCTTCTAATTCCTGATCAATAGCAGGACGTGACTTGTTGCCAAGAACATACTCAAGACGCTTCTTCAGATCATCATAAGATTTGAATTGATCAGCAGCAACAAACTCTTGAAGAGAGTTTTCTTTTTTCCAAAGTGCTTCTAATGCGTCATCATCATCTAGAAGAGGAGTTACAGAAGCAAACTCTGAAGAGTCATAATTCCTATAACCAGCAACATTCTTAGCCTTCAACTTGAAGTTAGCACCTTGCCAGAAATCGAATGGATCGATTGCTTCCTCATCCTCAAACTCAGGCTGCATTGCTGCAGTTAGTTTGTCAAAGATTTTCTTGCCATACTTAAACAAGAATACCTTACCTTCGTTATCAGGATTTGATGGATCCTTAACAACATAAATGTTACTGATGTAAGTAAGCTTACGCTTTTGCTTACGAGCAGTCTCTTTACCAGCATCAGTTCCATTATTCCAAAGTTGTGTATTAAACTCGGAAACAGGATCCTTCTGACTAAGAGTAGTCAAAGAATTCTCGATATACCACCCACCAGGTCCTTGAAAGGCATGGGAGTATAATTTTACAAATGGTAGGTCCTCACCATCGGGAGCAGGAAGAAAACGTATTACGGCATATCCATTACCGCTTTTGTCTACGTCTAATTTCCATAAACGGTCATCATTATTGCCGTTTGTGTTATTAAGCTTTTCTACTTCTTTTACCAACTTTGCGGTTAAAGAGCCCAGCTTAGATTGTTTCTTTAAGTCTGCGAAAGACATTTAGATACCTCGGATAAATTGGATTTTTAGATTTTGGGTGGGAGGTTGGATTACCTTTTTATACCAACAAGAACAGGGCATTGCTATGGTTAGATAGAATAGGTTACTGTTCTGCCTGAGACCCATCCTTGGTGTGGATGGTTCAGTTTGCTTCTTTCTCAAGACGCAACCTGCGAGTACCACCTCTGTCTCATCACTTTGTCCCCGCCTATTGCCAACAGGGATTTTCGGTCACTCCCGTGTCAGGTGATCAACCCAACACGAATATTATAACAAAAATTCAATTAGATGTCAACAAGCATTTTTTAAATGTTTAATTGTATCACTCATACCTTTAAAAACCTGTTGCATGTCAGTATTTGGCGGAAAACCGAGCATTTCAATAGATTTCTCTAAGTTTTTCTTCATTTCGATAGCTATAAGATCATCTGATAAAGATAACCTAGTATACATTAAACGTTGCTTTTCTAATAAAATTTCTAATTTTTCAATATGCTCTACTTTATCTTCATAAGATAATGATGTAAATGTAAATAGATTATTATAAATATCATCTTGCATTTTATTGATTTTGTCCAGTTCTTCCCGAACAATTTCAGATTCAAAGAATTCACTCATTGACTAATTCCCTCAAGATTTTTTTATAGTGGAACACATTAATATTTATGAAGGGTATATATTTTCTAACTTTCATACTGACGGTTTCCCACACTGGATCATTTAACTTTTTATCAAAATCTTTTCCGAAAGAAAAGATCTTTTCCAGTATTACGAAAGTCTCTAAACTTACTTCTCCACCTAGATATTTTTTCAGAATTAAGGGGTGTCCCTTCGAGCAACTGAATAGTTTTTCTAATTCTATCTCTGAGAGTAATTTCTGGGACTGCTCCTTGAAAATATAAGTCATACTCTGTCTCCGTCTCATCCACTCTGCGTAGGTTCTTTCTCCACTGTTGATTATCTCTCCGATCCATAGGTTTTGGGGTGTGTCTGTGTTTACAAAATTTGCTAAAAGAAAGTTTAGCACTTCTTCGTCGGAATACTTCCTAGATGTCTTCTCAAACCAATACTTATCCTTTCTCTTATTGAAAGAACTCATAGTAGCACGGGATTTACCCCCATATTTAAAAAAGTCATACTTACGATTAGTAAAATGACTCTTCATAGAGAGATAAGTTTGATAGGTTTCAAATGGTGTCACTTTCATTCACAGATTTGTCCCTATTACCAAAAAAGCTAGAGATGCAATATCGACCATATCCATCATAATAATCAGATTCTTCTATAATAACTTTTTTTACCCCATGTCGAACCCAACCAGGTAATATAATTATTGAATTATTATAGCATGGATATTCATAATCATACTTAGGAAAAAATACTTCTCCACCACTAAATCGCTTCGGTTCTTTATAAAAATAAGAAAATGCTAAAAATTGAAAGCATCTATCAATATGGGGGTCATAATATTCTTGGTTATGATAATATCTAACTTTAGTGATGTCCCAATTAGATTCATTAGATATAGAACAACAATCATGTATTTCGGAAAATATTTTAAGTAAGTCACCCTTAAAAAGTTTTCTATTTACTTTAAGAATATTAGATACATTTCTATACTTCTTACCATAAACCCCATCTAAACATAATGCCTTTGCATTTGTATATCCTACTACTCCACCATAACCAGATGCTTCAAGAAGTTTATCTGGTTTGGTAAGAAACTTAAGTTCTTCCCAAATTAAATCTAACTCATTTTGATCATAAAAATTTTCTACAACCAAATGTGGAAATGGTTTCTCAAAAACAACTCCTTCAAGTTTCTTCATCAGCCATTTCCTCTTCACTATCAAGCTCAGTAATAGCATCAACAGGAACTTCTTCAGTACCTATACGATACCAAGGAACATCATTACCAGTTTTATAACTAGGACGTTCACCAAGATACTCAAGATCAGGAAAACTATGCTCACGTAGTAATGCTTGAAGACGATAATGCATTAATTCAGTCTTAGTAGTCATTTTAAGGATAATATAAAGAGGGGTAAGACCAACAAGAAGAACAATAATCATTCTAAAAGCAATAGGCATAGCCTTTAAAAAAGCACCACGCCAAATATTATCATAATCCATTAGATTGGAAGTTTTGCTCTAGATGTTTTTTTCATGAAATTAAGACGAATAGCGTCCCATTTCAGTCGTTCTTTTAATGGTTTTGAAATGAGTTTCGTTACAGATTCTACTTCAATACTATTAGATTCACAATAATGAATAATAGCATCAATATAATTCAATTGTTCTTCTGCAACAATTTTTTCAATCTCAATAGCAAATTTCTGAGGTGTTAAAAATTTGTTTTCGATTGCCTGTTCTAATTCTTTAGTTGGTTCCATAGAGTTCCAGTTTATCTTCAACAAATTTTCTAATGTATTTGCTGAGAAGTTTGATGTACTTTGTCTTGTCAGTTTCTTCATAGACGACACACTCTCCATTTTCACATGCCATGATTATTACAAGTTTTTTGACAGATAAACCTGTCAATTCATATAACATACAACCATATGCCATACATTGAACAAAATAATGCTCAATCCACTCCCGTGGTTTAGGTCTTTTAGATGTTTTAAAATCTATTATAGCTAACTCACCGTTATATTCAGCAATACAGTCAACGGTTCCAGCAATTCCCAATTGCTTACTATATAGAGATCCTTCTAAAGCATGTATGTTATCAATTTTATTAATTTCACCCTTAGCAATCTTGAATAAGAAATCAGAAATAGGTGGAACCGTAGGAAGTTCCTCATCATTCTTTAAATAATGTTCTGTAAGAGTATGCATATCAGTTCCACGGGTTGTAGCCGCTTTAGTGATACGATCTGCCTCTTCATTTCCAACCTTTTTTCTCCAATTAATAAAAATTTCTTTATTGAAGTGGCTAGTAACAGAAGTAATGGATACTAATTTAATAAATTCCTCATCACCAGGAATTTTATAATATCGAACACCATCTATATGTTCTCTCTCCAAAGGAGCAAGATTCAAATCAACATGATTAAACATTAAAATCCCAATTGCATTTTTGCCATAATATATTCTTTAACAAGACCAGATCTAATAATATCATTAATTCCAAATTCAATAATATCAAAAGATGGCATTGTCCTAAGAACTTTCATGAAATCAACGATTCCATTTTTTTCATTGGTTTTTTGTAAATCAGTTTGAGTGGCATCACCACAAAAAACAATTCTACTATTCTCACCAATACGTGTTATTATACTATCAAGTTCATGAAAATTCAAGTTTTGATATTCATCAACAATTACAATAGCATTATCAAGTGTGGTTCCTCTTAAAAATGAAGTACTCCAAAACTTAATTGTTTCTTGAGCCTTAAGATTACCATAAAGCATCTCAAAATCAGCATCAGAAGCCATTTGAAACATATATTTTACCATATGTTTGTAAGGGATTTGATAAAGTGAGGACTTGTCTTCATGATCACCAGGAAGAAAGCCAATTTCACGGGTAGCAACGAGAGACCGTACAATATAAATCTTTTCGTAAGGGGTGTTTTCATCTAAAACTTCCTTAAGTGCGTTATAAAGGGTAACAAAAGTTTTACCAGTACCTGCACATCCATATGCAACAATATGTTTTCCTGCAGCATATGAATCAAACAATTTTGTCTGATTTTCAGTTATGGGATCAATCCCGACCAAATAATCAGAACTAAGAGGTTTTCTTCTCTTTGTCTGTTTAGTAGTTAAACCAACACCAATTGGCTGTTCCGTTGTTGCTTTCTTTTTTCTTGGCATGTCTATATCGGTGTTATCCGTGATCCAGGTGCTTTACTTGCTTTTCTTAAAACATCATTCCAACCAGGATTTCTCTGAACTAATTTATTTTGCCAGTCTCCGACTTCACCAACTCCAGCAACACCCTTAGACCAGTCTTTATCCCAATCAGGATTCTCCTTTCTCCACTCATCATAAGCTTTCATTGTCATGATGAGTTCTTTTTCTTCACCAGTTTTTGAATTTTTAACAGGGTATGTAGGCATTTCAATATAAAGTTATATAAAGTATTTAGACCCATTCAAGGGCTTCGGACACTGATGGGAATTGCTCAACAAATATTTTTTTACAAGCATTCGCAATTTCCATATGTTCTTTTTGTGTTCCATGTGCAGATCTTAGATTAATATAATGAGCCCAAGAACGACATGAACCAGTCATATAGATTCTCGTAGGAGTTGCAAGAGGTAATACCATTCTAGCACACTCTTTAGCAACACCTTGTTTAAGCATTGATTCATAAAGTGCTACAGAAGAATCAAATAGAGTCTTTGTCTGTAACTCTAAATTCTGTTTAACAAATTCATCCAAATCATCAGTAGAATTCTGACGATTCTTTGTATCTTGACGACGATATTCTGGAACAGGAATAACCCCTAATTTAGTACTATCAGCATACCTTTGAGAGAACTCTTGGAATGTAAATGATCTATGACGTAATATCTGTGCTGCAATAGCACGATTAGTCTCAATCTCCAGAGTCATAGAAGATTGTTCAAATACACTCCAATGATTATGTTTAATACAATACTTTAAAAGTCCTGCATATTTCTCATTGTCCTGATTAGATGGGTTAGATACTCTGGCAATATATGCCATAGTCTTTTCTGCATCGGGTGTGATGCTAACAAGTTCTACAGTCATTCTCCAAATCCTTTGTTACGTTTTGATCTAGCAAGTGCGATTTCTTGTTCTAATACTCTCATTTGCTCTTTCATATAAATTAACTCCTTATCATCATAAAGGAATTCATGTTTAAGAGCCGTCTTAATTGCTTTTAATAAAAGTTTAGATCTTTTCATTAGTCTGCATAACCATCATCGTCATCATAGAGTTCATCATAATCTTTTGGTGGAGATTCAAATGCCTTTGAATTTTTATATGCATCTACATCAGAATAAACCTCTGCTTTTAATGCATCAAGTAATAGTTCCATATTACGAACTATTAGTTTCAATTTGTCTCTCTCCATAACATGACTCACTTTTAACTATTTTACACAAAAAAAGAGGAGGTGTCAATACCTCCTCTATACGAATCTGTAAGTCAGTAATCACTTACCTTGCACATACAACTTTTTGTTCTGTGTGCTTAATGCCTCTGTAAGTTAATTCAGAGACTTGCTTCTGACAACTTCTGTTGTCATTGGTATCGTATTTGATACCACGGTAGGTTACTTGTGCCATGATTGTACTCCTAAAGTAGTTGGATTTTTAGGCCCGTTCCTTTAGTCGTTTCCGTCCCAGCAACCATCTTCACTATTGAGTTTAATAATTTCAATGACATCTGCTTTTTCTTCTGGTGGAAGATATCTGTCCTTTTGCACATCATCTATAAGATATTGTGCTCCAGAACATGTAAGAGTAGATGCTAATAAAAAAGGTAACATGGGATGAACGAATTGCGTTCCGCGACTTACTTGCGTCCCCTAAGGGATGAACGTGTGTGCTAATACTAACACAGTTACT
>VTLG01001271.1_pt1 | contig 14916 bp, 26 predicted proteins | sample 4694571 | NCBI WGS metagenome assembly VTLG01 (sample SAMN12604809, study PRJNA352737) | marine metagenome | biome: ENVO:00000447; feature: ENVO:00000209|ENVO:00000569|ENVO:01000036; material: ENVO:00002151; isolation source: viral sequences binned using virsorter ...
ACTTTTTTTGATACTTCCGATTGCTTCTCTGTTTGTTGCATTTCAATCAAATGATCTGCGTTTTGTTCTTTTGCATATTCAACGTATTTTTCGTAATCGAGATCATCATTAATTTCTTTGATGTGTTTCTTGATTATCGGTTTCTTTGGTTTCAAACTTATAGATAGATATTGATCACCGTTTTTAGTTGTTTTTACCCAAACATTTGCAAAATGTTCTTGATCGTCAATTAACGCATCACCCGTAAAATCATAATCATTTTCTGATTTTGCAAACTTGTTTTTAAAAACATTAAACGATCTATCTCTCAACTCATAATCACTCATTAATCTGTCCCCATTTCGATTGCTGTTTCACTTTTGTAATCTGCCAAAAGTTTTTTCATTTCTTTCGTAAGCTCATCACCAATATATTTTGCAAAAAACTTTTTTTCTGAGTCAATAAAATGCTCGACAGTATCACAAATCTCGTTCTTCATGCTTGGATCACGAGAGGCAACTTCAAGATCATCTTTTAAATTTGCAAAAATCTTGAGACCTTTTGTTTCTAAATCTCTAACCCTTTTTTTCATTTCTGTTTTTTTGCCTTTGTCAAAAGAGTTAAAAAGATCAATTTTAATTGATTCTGCTAACGGTCTATAAAATGATACAAATTCTGTCGGAGTACCGCTTTCCAATAAATCAACAAAATCTTTTTGTTGTTCTGGTGTATGTCGTTCACCTATCACCATCATTGCCGATTCTGCATCATCATCTGCCGTTGGTATCCCCGCCATAGATTGCAAAGCATACCTACGAGCATACGTAATTAAAGATGCTGCTGCCTGAGGATCGCGTTTGGTTAATGGAATCACAAACTCTTCTCGCATCCATTGACCAGATCGGTGCATCAATGTCGTTACAACCCCTATTCCATCCAAATTTGATATTGGAAATTGCGTATATGACAAGCCAAATCTCGTGAAAGGTTCTTTAATTGCTTTGATAACACTTGTCAAATCAGCATATTGAGAATTATAATAAGGATTTTTAGAATCTTTAATTGCACCGCCCATTTCATATTGTGCATTACAAAGAGCAGTTGCTAACTCATTGATATTTTCAGAGGTTTGCATATCAATACCCCTCTCTTTTATCTAAAACATAATTTGCGTAATCAATCATTTTTTCTGCAAAAATTTTACCTATCGTCTCAAAATCACTTTTTCTAATTGCATTGATAATTTTTTGTTGTGTTTTTTTATCAGATTCACAAAGTGAAGCATTTGCCATTTCATCCCAAAAATAATCTGTAATTGCTTCAATGTAGATTGTCTCACACTCCAGTTCTTCACAAACTTTTTCTAAATGTTTTTCTCGTTCAATTTGTTTTTGTGTTTTATGTACCTCACAAATGGTTGGACGATCTTTATTTACCCAAGTTTGTCGCTCATAATTTCGATATCTCATTTTAAAGTTCCTTTTATTTGTAAATCTCTGCAATATCGACATCAAATGCTATCGATAATTTTCTTGCTGTTTCAAATGAGGGAGACTTTGATTGACCAATTTTTAAACGGCTAATTGTTTGTTGCTTTACACCAGATTTCTCAGATATTTTTTCTTGAGTTAATCCGTTTTCTTGTATTAATTTGTTTATAAATTTATTACCAATCATCACTTTGTACTCCCAAATTGTTATATAATCGTAATTCATTTCAAATCAAATAACAAGTTTAATTGTACTCATATAATTGATTTTATTATTTTAATGATTTAATCTACCTAAAAATCAAAAAAGGGCGTAACAATGGCTACAAAAAAACAAACAGTCAAAAAAGTTTCAGAAAACAAGTTAAAAGTATGGCTAAAACGTCATATAAAGCCATATAAGAGCAAAACGGTGAAAAATGGTGTCATAGTAACCCGTATCGGTTTAATGCTTATAACGCTAATTGTGAGCGTTTTTGCAATGAGTGTTGTTTTTTTGTTTGAGCTGCTTGGTTTTATCAAGTGACAAAGCACATTTATTGTCCGATTGAGGTTTTGACCGATCACACTTTGACAGACTCGGAAAGAAAAATTTTATTGACGCTCTACAGTTTTAGAAATAACAACACTGAATTGTGCTGCCCATCGATCCAAACAATTAGTAAGCGATCTGGTATTAATTGTTTATCAAGAATTGGAAAACTAACGTCTAGCCTGGCAAACAAAGGATGGCTAACAAAGAAAAAAAGCGGTTTTTATGGCAATAAAACTTACTTGGTGCATGTTCCAAATCATCTGTCAGACACGATATGGGAAGAATCCGCCTATAAGGAAAAAAGTGCCTCACGTAGTGGGAATAATTTACCTAAACGAATTGGGAAGAATCTGCCCAATCTACATAACAATTATATTAACAATAAATATAACAAATAAATCCATAAAAAAACGATCTATTACTGAAACATTGAATGATAGGAGTTGGGCAATCAATGACTAAATTATATTTAGAATTTAGGGGTGATGATTCTAGATTTATCAAATATCAAAGCTACTCGATTAAAGAAATATGCGATATCTCAGGGATTACTCAAAAAACTATGAGAAATCGTGTTGCTGGCATTGCTTATTTTGACAATAACCACCTAATTAAAAGAAAAAATGAGGAAACAAGAAACTACAAATCAAATGCGCCTCGATGCCAAAACAAACAACAAAGATTAAGCGCACTTTGGTTAAGGAAAGCACTTGTCTAGTTTAGGTCTAATGCAATTTCCATATTATTTAACTAACGATTGGCAAAGAGAAAATTTTGTCAATGAACTCAATAAGTTAGAGCTATCAAAAGATAAACCACTTTTTGTAAAAGTCAGTGATAAAAAAATATCTCGATCAAAAGCAATCAATAATTTGAGTCATCGATGGTATGCAGATGTTTCTAAACAAGGTGGTGAATACACACCAGGAGAGGTGAAGGCACTTGCCAAATATAAATGGGGTGTACCCATCATGAGACAGCACGACAAATTTAATGAGCATTGGTTACGTTTAGAAAAAGTTTGTTTAACCTATGAGGAAAAAATGACAGCAATGGACTTTTTGCCCGTCACCTCACTGATGACAAACGCTGAAATGAGTCAATATATGTCTGATTTTAAAAAAGTTATGGGGCAAAAATATCAATTAACAGACCCGAAGTTTGAAGGAATCACAGAAAAAATTTTTTAATGAAAAGAGATGCAGCTGATAAATGGTTTAGCGATGTTGTCAGAGCAAAAGCCGCTTATACGTGCGAAAATTGTCATCAAAAAGGCAGAATGGAGTGCTGTCATATTTTTGGTAGAGCTGCTAAATCAGTTCGATGGAGTTTAGATAATGCGGTTTGTATGTGTCATTCTTGCCACCGCAAATATACAGAAAATCCACTAGAGTTCACTAACTGGCTTGAGACATATTTAGGAAAAGGACATTTAGAAATTTTACGCGAAAAATGGAATGTCAAAATGCAAACTAATAAGGCGTTAAGAGCAGAAATTTCAAAGCATTACAGAGAAGAATTTAAAAAGATGGAGCGAGACGAGTTATATCAACCAATATCATATAATTGAGGTGCGATATGTCCTTTAAAGAAATTATTTACAATGCTCATAAAGTAAAAGTTGAGATTCAGTCAGAATATACCGTTGATAATTTGCAAACAGCGATTGATTTTTTAGAACGAATTAAAAAATTAAAAGCGGAAAAAAAAGATGAGTGAGCTATTAGCGATGCTTGCAGCGGGTTCGCCACCTTTACAGCAAGTGAGCAAAGGAACTCAAACGATCACACCGTCAGATGTTGCCGCTGCATTAGCTCATTGCGATAGATTTACCTATCTTTATGGATTAGCAAAGTTTGCATTAGATGAAAATGTCAAAGCTGAATTGAATACTTACGCCATCCAACTGGCTAAAAAAGAAAATTTTGATTTACATAAAACCGAAAGTGAATTTACACCCCATATTTTAGGGTTGGTTGCTTTACAGATATCAATCAAAAACCCTAGATGTAACAAATGTAAGGGAACTGGACACGTTCCAAGTAAAAATACCATGATTGTTTGTCCATCATGTATAGGTGTGGGAGAAAAAGATATCTCAATTAGAAAACTAGCAAAATTATTATCGGTGTCGCAATGGCGCAGCCGAAAGATTTGGAAACCTAGACTAGCAAAACTACTCATGCAATACTCTGTTTTGGAAAGTGATATCAATGAAATTTTAAAAATTGGCTTAAGAGGTTGATATGGCAATAAAAAAATTAACAAAAAGACAGGAGAGCGCAATGCGTAGGCACTCTCAACATCATACAAAAAAACATATGGATTTTATGCGGAAACAAATGCTTGCTGGAATGACGTTTACAGAGGCGCATAAGTTAGCAATGAGGCGAGTTGGTAGATAGTTTACAACCCTCACAAAATTTGTTATAAAGACCCAAACTAGCAATAGTTTTAGTTCTTAATTTTTATTTGTATATCCCCAAATATGACCGCCCCTAGTGGGCGGTTTTTTGTGATTTCAGGTTTTTTATTAAACCTTGGGTAACGTGTCTCGCTCCCGAACCGTTGCCCTAAATATTATGGAGGTTCTATTTATGAGAACATCACAGCAAGGTATTGATTTAATTAAACATTTTGAAGGATGCAAACTCGAAGCATATGAGTGTTCAGCAAATGTTTGGACGCATGGCTGGGGTCACACCAAACACGTTCAAGAAGGCGACAAAGTTACACAAAAAGAGGCTGATCAAAATTTAATATATGATATACAAATGATCGAAACTCATATGACAAGATTAATAAGGGTCGAGTTATTACAGCATCAATGGGATGCTATCGTATGCTGGTGTTTTAATTTAGGTTGTGGAGCGTTAAGGCGATCAACCATGTTATTAGTAATGAATAGCAACGATTTAGAAGGTGTTACAAAAGAGTTAATTAGATGGAATCTGGTTAAAGGTAAGCTATCAAAAGGGTTAGAGCGTAGAAGGAAATCAGAGGCGCATTTGTTTGATACAGGAAAAATAGATTATTTTGATAGCAAACCAAAGAAAAAATCAGATGACGAATGAAACAAAAGACATAATTGATTACGTTGCAGCGGGAACTGGTGTATTATCACTAGCTCAATGGTTACCACCTATTGCAAGTTTATTTACGATTGTTTGGTTAGGAATCAGAATTTTTGAATCAGATACGGTACAGAAATTAATAAAGAAATGAAGCGCGGAAAGCAAGGCGAAGGCGGGGGCAGACCAAAAGCAGAATTGTCCGATACACAGATAATAGAGCTTGAAGCACTTGCAAGTGTCTTGACCAAACAACAAATAGCTGATTATTTCGGTATTTCATTAACAGCGTTAAAGCAAATTGAGAAACGTCAACCCGAAGTTTACGCCTCTTATAAAAAAGGGCGAATAAAACAAATCGCAAATATGGGTAATAATTTAGTTAAATTAGCAATGGACGGTAACGTAACAGCTAATATCTTCTACTTAAAAACGCAAGCGCATTGGAAAGAAGAAGAAACCGAAGTCAAAGAAATACCACCTATCAATATTACACTAGACAGTCGTGCAGCTAACGCTCCCACAAAGTGAGATATTTCTAAATAACGCAAGATTTAGGACGGTCGTTGCGGGTAGGCGATTCGGTAAAACATATTTAGCCGCTGCTGAGTTATTACGAGCTGCAATATCGGGTACAAACAAAAACTGTTTCTATTGCTCACCTACTTACGGAATGAGTAAAGAAATACAGTGGCAGATGCTTTTAGATATGATTCCAGAGGAATACATTGCTAAAACAAATGAAACAGCTTTGACCATAACACTTATCAATGGATCAATAATTTATTTAAAAGGTGCAGAAAAACCCAATAATTTACGGGGCAGAGCGTTAGATTTTTGTGTTTTAGATGAGTTTGCAGACATGCGCCCAGAGGCTTGGTTTGAAGTATTACGACCCTCTCTATCGGATAGGCACTCTAACGAATCACCAACCAGAGCATTATTTATTGGTACACCAAAAGGGCGTAATCATTTCTATGATTTATGGGCAAAAGGTGTTGATAAACAAGATGAATGGGCATCGTTTCAATTTACGACCATAGAAGGTGAAAACGTACTACCAGATGAGATTGACCAAGCCAAATCAGATTTAGATGAGCGCACCTTTAAACAAGAATACGAGGCTGCGTTTGTTACTTATAGTGGTCTTATTTATTACAACTTTTCGAGAGAAGAAACAGTAATCGCAACTGCGAATTATCAACACGAAATATTGTTGATTGGGATGGACTTTAACACTGACCCTATGAGTGCGGTTGTTGCCATACGCAAAGGGAATACACTGACTTGCGTTGATGAAATTGTCATTTATGGATCAAACACAGATGAGATGGTAAAAGAGATTAATCATCGCTACCCACATAGACAAATAGTAATATTTCCAGACCCCGCTGCAAGACAAAGAAAAACCAGTGCAGGTGGTAGAACAGATTTAAGTATTTTGCAAAACGCAGGATTCCACGTTAAAGCAAAATCAAAACACGATATCGTAAGAGATCGGATTAACAGCGTAAACGCACGTTTAAAAGCGGCAGATGGCGAAAGGCATCTATTTATAACAGCGAACTGCAAACAAGTGATTAAATCCCTTGAGAGGCAGACTTACAAAGAGGGTACATCAATACCCAATAAAGATGACGGTTACGATCATATGAATGATGCTCTGGGTTATTTAGTTTCCTATATATTCCCAGTTCAAACAATCTATGACGTAGAGCAACCAAAGCGTTGGACATAATATGCAAACAGACATTGAATACACATCAAAAGACTACGATGATAACAAAGAATCATGGGAGTTTTTTCTGCGCTCTTACATGGGTGGACAAGATTATAAAGACGGACAATACCTTACTCGATATGTAAACGAGGACAAAGATTCTTACGCTAGACGTATCGACCTAACAGCAATCGATAATCATTGTCGTAATATCGTACACATTTACTCTAGTTTTCTTTGGAGAGTGCCACCTACAAGAAATTACAATAGTTTGGCAAACGATCGAGCACTTGAATCCTTTATCAATGATGCTGATTTAGATGGTCGTTCACTCAATGCTTTTTTGAGAACTGCACAAATTTGGTCGAGTGTGTATGGAAATGTATGGATTATTGTAGATAAACCACGTTCTAACGCACAGACAAAAGCCGAGGAGTTAGATCAAGATATACGCCCTTATGTAACATTATTTACGCCAGAAAACGTGTTTGATTGGAAATATGAACGGAGTGCATCGGGTCGGTTTGTTCTTTCATATCTTAAGGTTCGTGAATCTATTCAATACCTATCTGAAACAGAAAAAGAAACCTATTACAAAGTATTTACACGAGAAAAAGTTGATACGTATCGCGTAATTAATCACGAAACAGAAACGCTCATTGATTCTGTCGAAAACGCATTAGGCAAGATACCCGCTGTTTTTGTACCCGCACAAAGATCAGTGGTGCGCGGTATTGGTATTAGTGATCTGTCAGATGTCGCTTATATGCAACGTAGCATTTATCAAGAATACTCAGAGATTGAGCAGCTCATAAGAATCTCAAATCATCCCACATTAGTTAAGACATATGGAACAGATGCTAGTGCTGGAGCTGGTGCGGTCATTAATTTACCAGATGATTTAGATCAAGGTTTAAAACCCTATCAAATGCAACCTAGTGGCTCTAATTTAGACGCGGTGAGAAATTCAATCTCTGACAAAGTAGAAGCAATTAACAGAATGGCTCATATGGGAGCAGTTCGCGGAACTGAAGTCATTACACAGTCGGGCGTAGCAATGCAGACTGAATTTGAATTACTCAATGCGAAACTGAGCGAGAAGGCTGACATTTTAGAACTTGCTGAAGAACAAATGTGGACGTTCTTTTGTGATTGGCAAGGTGTAAAACCAGATGTTGAAATAAGTTATCCAGACTCATTTGACATACGAGATTACGAAAAAGAACTAAATTTCTTGCAGCAGTTGAAGGCATCGGGCATAAGATCAAATACCCTTACTAATGAGGTCGATAAAAAGATTGCTGATTTGGTTCTTGATGATCAAATATTAGATCAAGTACATACAGAAATCGAAGGACAACCAGCAGAGGTAGCAGGAGACTTTACAGATAATGACGAAGAGGCAGAGATTGAGGTCTAATGGCTGCCGATACAGATTATGCTGATCTACTTGATAGACTTGCAGCAAGTCACCAACAAAGGCTTGCAAATGCTTTAATTGAGCTAGAAAAGCAGATTGCAGATTTGATGACAACTGCACCATTACGAGACGGTGCATTGTTTGATTTAGAATGGGCGTTATCAGCTCGAACTGATATTAGAAGATTGCTCGATGAGCAGTTTTTAGCAGAGGTTCAAGAGACGATCAAAGATTATCGTAAAGTAGCAAATAGTACCCTTACCATGTTACGAAAATATGGTGATTTTACACAGGTTGATGCAAGCGTTGTAACTCAGCTCCAGCGTTTGTCATTTCAAGGTTTTGAGGCTATCGCAAACGAATATTTAGATATACTCGCAACTGAGGTGTATCAAAACACCCTAACTGGCAGAGCGTTAAGCGAATCAATAGAAAACCTACGAGGTAGCATTAATGGTATTTACAAACAAAGTGATTCCGTTGAAGCAAACAGATTAGTCGCATTGGCTGCAAACGGAACAGAAAAACAAAAAGCAGATGCAGTCAAAAAATTACAAACTTTATTCGGTCGAGATCGTTTAGGTCGGAATCTTAAAAGATACTCAACCCAAATGATGCAAGATTCACTCATGCAATTTAGTGCATCAATCAATACCGCCATTGGCAATGAAAGTGGTGCAACAAAATGGAAGTATTACGGATCGAATATCGAGGACACGAGAGAGTTTTGTCGTAAGCGATCAGGTAAAACATTTACGCTAGATGAGATTGAGAAAGAATGGTCGGGCACTTGGAAGGGTAAAGCTCCAGGTGATCCGTTCATAGTACGGGGCGGTTATAACTGCCGCCATCATTTTAGACCAATATTTGAGGAGTAATATTATGCCTGGGCATTATGGACACGCAAACAAAAAGAAAAAAAAGAAAAAGAAAAAAATGGTGAAGAGATAAATTTTTAACTACTCATAAGAGGTGCGGAACATGACCGAAGAAAACATGGAAAAACCACAAGTTGAAACTGAAACAACGGCAGAACAAATACAGGAAAAAATGTTTACACAGTCGGAGATTGATAAGATTGTCGCAGATAGGTTGGCAAGACAGGAGCGAAAATTTCAAAAACAAGTTGGTGATATTGATCTTGATCAAGCACGACAAGTTTTGAGAGAGCGAGAAGAAGCCGAACTTAATCTAAAAAAAGAACGCGGTGAATTCGAGGAAATCTTAAAGACTACCGTAAGCAAAAAAGACCAGGAGATAAACGCACTACAAAGCAGATTGCAACACACGTTAGTTGATGGTGAGCTAATGAACGCAAGTGCAAAACACAATGCAATATCGCCTGATCAAGTTTCTACTCTTTTAAAACGAAACATTCGTTTATCAGAGGATGGGACAGTTGAGGTAACGGATAATAAAGGTGTTGTCAGATACAATGACAAAGGCGAGTTATTAACAGTTGATCAAGCAGTCTCAGAATTTTTAAACGCTAATCCTCATTTTGTGAGGGCGCAAAGCGGTGGGTCTGGCACTTTGGGTAATTCTGGGGGGTCAGTTAAAAAACAAATGACACATCAAGAAATGGTCGATAATTGGAATAACGGAGGCAAAGAGGCTTACGTCAAATCAATGAAAGCCACTTGATTTAACTAAGGAATAGAAAAATGGCTGCAACAACTTCAACAACTTTAGACGATCTGTTTGCGAATATTATCTTACAGGCTCGTTTCACAGCAGAGGAACAATCCATCATGCTTGGATTGGTCACAAACTATAACATTGGCGCACAGGCTGGAAAGACAATCCAAGTGCCGAAATATCCGTCTATTGCAGCGGCAGATTTGACCGAAGGGACAGACATGTCGAGCACTACGGTAAGCACTTCAAGCGTTACAGCAACAATTAAAGAGGTGGGTGCTCAAGTATTACTCACTGACGTTGCAAGGATGGGCGCAGGTAATCCAGCAGTAGAATTGGGTACTGTATTGGGTAATGCTATCGCAAAGAAAATGGATCAGGATTTGATTGCATTGTTTGATGGATTTAGCACATCACTAGGTGCTGCATCACAAGAGATAACGGTTGCGGATATATTTAAAGCAGCGGCTACTCTAAGAAATGCAAATGCTCCTGGCACAGTCGCAGCAGTATTACACCCTTTCCATGCTTTCCAACTACAAGCAAACTTAACAAACACGTTTGCAAATCCGAATGGTGGAGAAGCTCAAAACGAAGCAATGATGAACGGTTTTGTCGGTTCACTTGCTGGTATTGATATTTATCAATCATCAAACATCACAGTTGATGGTTCTGGTGATGCTAAAGGTGCGGTATTTGTACCAGAGGCACTTGCCATAGCGATGAAGCGTGACTTTGAGATTGAAGTACAAAGGGATGCTAGTTTGAGGGCAGACGAGCTAAACGCAACTGCGGTATATGGCGTTGCAGAGCTTGATGACTCTTATGGAGTCGAGATGTTGTTTGACGCAACATTATAATGATAAATCCCCCACTTTCGGGTGGGGGTTTTTATAGGGCTAGATATGGCAAAGTTAAGACGTACACCATCAATCACTACACAATCTGGGGTAAAAATTCCGAAAAAATACTTATCTGGATTGAAAGGTGAGGAACGAAAAAAAAGAATTAGACAACTTGAGCGCATGAAAAAAAGCGGCAAGTTATTGGGATCATTAGCAGGTGATTCCAAAAAGAGAAAAACAAGACGAAGTAAATACACCATCGCATTTGAGAAAAGATTTGGCAAAACTAAATAACGCACAAAGAACAGCACTACAGAGAAAAGCAAAGGCGGCTAACGCCCCTTTTAGTGCATTAAAAGCAATCTATTTAAAAGGATTAGGCGCAGCAGTCTCATCGGGTCGGAGACCTGGTGTTTCGCCAAGTGCTTGGGCAATGGCGCGAGTCAATAGCGTTTTGACAGGTGGAAAGGCACGACAAGTTGACGCATTGCAATGGGCAAAAATTAGAGAGTACAGAAAAAAGAGACGCAAAAAATGATTGTGTATCGAGGTGAGCGATTTGAGGGTTACAACAAACCCAAGCGTACCCCAAAACATCCGACAAAATCTCATGCTGTATTAGCAAAGGAAGGCGATAAAATTAAATTGATTCGTTTTGGTATGAAGGGAGCTGACAACAAACCACCACGAAAAGGTGAGAGTGAAGCTGACAAAGCAAAAAGGCGAAGTTTCAAAGCAAGGTTCGCAAAAGATATAGCGCGAGGGCGCAGAGATAAAACAGCATCGGCAGCATATTGGGCTGATCGAGTTAAATGGTGATCATATGGCAATGAGTACAGATTCGGATTTATTAGATATTGTTCCCGATATTTTAAGTTTTGGTATTGATAGTTTTGCAGACGAACATGCAAGGGCGCAAGCAGACATTGAACGCCATATAAGGGCTGTCTGGTGGGATAAGAGAGGTTTTGCAGGTGAACTCAAGCCTCAGTACCTAACCGAGTCACAGTGGACGAGATCGGCTGTTTATTTGGTGCTTTGGAAATATGCACTACCGCAACTTACAAATTGGGTTGATAACGATAGATTCTTAGGAATGATTGATTTTTATAAATCACGCTACGGTGAAGAAATCGAGGCAGTGTTTCGTGATGGTGTTGAATATGACGATGACCAAAACAGCGTTATTGATGATGATGAAAAAATACCAATAAATGATGGTCGTTTAGTTAGATAATGCAGTTCACAGTTAAAGTTGAACCCACCCTAGATAACATCATTAAAAAGCGTGGCAGAAAATTATTTAATAGTACCAAAAAAGCATTATCGATTACAGCGCAAAAGGGTGTTGAGATCATTCTTGATCGCACTGAAAAAGGCGTTGGTTTTAAAGGTAAGTTTGAACCTTATAGTAAACAATATGCAATACAGAAATCTAAAAAAGATAAAACAGGCATTGTCAATTTGATGATGACAGGACAAATGCTAGGTGCGATGACAACCAAAGCAAACCGTAGACAAGCAGAGATATTTTTTGTTGGTAGAGAACAAAATAAAAAAGCAAGTTTTAATAACAAAAATAGACCTTTTATGGGGTTCAATAAACGTGAAGAAAAGCGTTTAGCAAAAGTATTTGAGAGACATTTGACATGAGTAGTAGAGAAAACATTGCAAAGAATATTGTTGATACGCTCAAAACAGCAGTGCAACCGATACGTCTTGCTTTTGTAACTCGTCAGACTTTTGATTTTGATAAATTATCAAACAGACAATTTCCAGCAGTTCTTGTGAGAACAGCAGACGAAAACAGAGAAGATTCCACGCTAGGCGGTACGCTTGGAAAAAGAATGTCAACAATAACATATGATTTAGTATGTTTTGTTAAAAGTAAAGAAATTGATACGGCAAGAAATCAAATCATCGAAACGATAGAGGAGATTCTTGATGTGGATAGGACTCGCGGTGGAAATGCAAAGGATACGCAAATTACATCGATTGAGGTTGATGAAGGGCAAATCACCCCGATTGGTGGTGTAATTTTAACAGTCGCAGTAACTTATGAGTATACACGCGGCATAACTTAAAAAATGAGGTAATAAAATGGCTACAGTTACAGGTACAAGTGGCGTTGTAAAACTGCAATTAGATGGTGTAACAACTGCTCAAGTTGGAGAGGTAAGATCATTTACGTTTGATGAAACATCTGACACTATCGAAAGCACAGTGATGGGTAATACGTCTCGAAGTTATAAAGGCGGTTTGAAGGATGCAACCGTAAGTTTAGAGTGCTTTTGGGATCAAACAGATGCACAACAACTTGTTTTAGATTCTGGTGCATTAATTGATTTTGAAATATCACCATCGGGCACTGGAACAGGCTCAAAAAAATACACTGGTGAGGGTATTGTCACTTCAAAATCTCTTAACAACACGACAGATGGATTGGTTGAGGCTACGTTTGCATTACAAGTCTCTGGTGGTGTCACCGAAGGCGCACACTAATGGGTTTAGCTAGGGAGCTGCGAGAGAGGCGCACAATTCCTCTCAGAGAGGTTTCTGTTTCCGCGTGGGCAGATGAAAAGGGCAAACCATTTAAACTCTATACACGAGCAATAACTTGTTATGATTTAAATGAGTTACAGAAAAAACATCCTAATTTTTTAGAAAATACGACCATTGCCGCGATGGTTGATTTGATTATTCTAAAAGCGACAGATAAGGGTGGTGAACGAATATTTACAAACTCTGAGGATCGTATTGATTTAATGGGTGAGGAAACATCGGTCATTTCTGAAATTGCTAATCAAATGTTTGCAGATATTGAAACCGTAGAGACTAAAATAAAAAACTAGAAAGCGATCAATCAAGGATTAATCTTTTATCGTTGGCTGATCGCCTAAAAATATCCATTGAAGATGCTGAACAAATGCCAGTAAATCATATGAATGAATGGCTTGCGTACTTCACAATAATGAGTCGAAAAGATGGCTGAAAACACCAAAATTATAATTAGTGCAGTTGATAAAACTAGAAAAGGTTTTAGTTCTGTTACATCGGGATTAAAAAAAGTTTCTGGTGCTGTATTTAATTTAAAAACTGCATTGCTTGGAACAGTTGGAGCTGCGGGTTTTGGGTTGCTTGTAAAAAGTTCATTACAAGCGACAGATCAGTTAGCTAAAACTGCATCTAAAATCGGTACAACAACTGAGGCTTTATCACAGTTACGATTTGCAGCAGATTTGACAGGTGTTGCAACACAAACTATGGATATGGCTTTACAGCGTTTTACACGTAGAGCAGCGGAAGCAGCCAAAGGAACTGGTGAAGCAAAAAATGCAATTCGTGAGTTAGGGATCAATGCCCAAGATTTAGTTAAATTACCACTAGATCAAAGGATGTTAGTTTTAGCAGATGCGTTTAGTAACGTAGAAAATGAATCTGACAAACTAAGACTTGCTTTTAAATTGTTTGATTCCGAGGGTGCTGCTTTAGTCAACACTCTTAGTTTAGGTCGTGATGAACTAGAAAAACTTTTTGGTGAGGCTCGATCACTAGGAATTGTAATGTCGAGTGATGCAGCTAAAGGTGTTGAAAACGCAAATGATGCGTTGACTCGTTTAAGTAGTTTGTTTAGAGGGGTTACAGATCAAACCGTTGCAGCATTAGCACCAGCGATTGCTTTACTTACTGAGACATTCAAAAACTTTGTTTTAACTGGTATTAGTGAAGCAAACGGAAGCATACAGGAATTTGCAAAAGCACTTGCGGTCGATATTCTTAACGCAATCGGAACAACCCTTAAAGGTCTAGAAAATCTAGTAAACGGTGTTATTGATACGTTCAACAAAATTGTTGCAGCCAGTGATAGATTCACAGGATTTTTCAAAGACGATGATCAAAAAAATGCACGACAATTACGCCAAGAAATAGAGGAATTAAATTTAGCTATTGAAGGTCGATCTGGGGCATCGCCTAGGATGCAAAAAGGTGTTGAGATAAGAAACAAAATAGATCGCGAAAGGATTGCTGTATTAGAAAAACTCTTAGAAACTGCAAAAGACGTTGATGATTTTCAGATTGATCGGGTAAGTTTTGGCACTACAGCACAGCAAGCAATACAACCTCTCATAGATATAATACAAGAAGCAAACGAGGTAACGGATAATTTAGTCGAAAAAGCAGGAGATAAAGCCCCCTCTGCCTTTCAAGTTTTATTAG
>VTLG01008239.1_pt1 | contig 14915 bp, 18 predicted proteins | sample 4694571 | NCBI WGS metagenome assembly VTLG01 (sample SAMN12604809, study PRJNA352737) | marine metagenome | biome: ENVO:00000447; feature: ENVO:00000209|ENVO:00000569|ENVO:01000036; material: ENVO:00002151; isolation source: viral sequences binned using virsorter ...
TATCCCCTTTTTTTAAAATTTTAAATAGGTCTTCGTGTTGTTCCATAATTTCTTCATCCTTCTTCATCATATTATCCATTTGATCTCTTAATTTTTCAACATATCTTTCCAACTTGTCTACTTTGTCCTCGTGTACTGCTTGAATTGTCGATAGCTCAAATGTACGAGAAAGTGACCATCCGCCTAAGGCGATGAGCAGTCCAATAAGCATTGGTAAGATTTTATCGCTCATATTAGTTTGATAGTGGATTAGACGTACTTACTTTTATTTCCTCTATTTGTAACTTAAGTAATTCTATTTCTTTTTCTAATACTGCATTTGATTTAGCATTATTAGAAATTCCAGCAATATTATCAGAAATCATTTTCTGATTATTACCTATTTGTTGCGCAAGAGGAGTAAGATCAGGTCCAGTTTGTTCAGTTAGTGCATTAAGTTTAGTTGTAATTTCACCATACTTAACAAAGCCACCACCAATAGCTACGATAGCTGCGATTAATGCAGCAACACCTGCTAATTGATCCTTTAAGTTAAATTTTCCCATTTTTTAATTGCTCCAGTTCCATTAACAATCTTTGTTTTTTGAGATTGATTTCGTGCAAGGCATTTGCCTTGATCGCCACTTTATCATTTTTGATATAGCTTGCAAGACTTACATTATCGTAAATTTGTCGGTTATCAAAGATGTTTAATTGATCTAAATATATGTTTTTTGGCTCATAAAATAAGGCTTTTGAGTACAGATCTAATGAAGCCTGTTCACTAGTCATAGCTTCTAATTTTATAATATTTTTGATCTGTAGGTTTTTTGCAATGTCTTTGACTTCAGAGTCAACTTTATCCATCACTCGTTCAATATTTTTAACGAGTGCTTTTTTCTGTTGTATCTCTTTTTGTTTGGAAGTATTTGCTGACGAAACCTCTGTAGGGCTTTCGCTACCGGATTCCTCTTCAGCAGTTTCTTTTTCTTCCGTTTCTTCTTTTTTGGCAATCTTAGATTTTACTTTTTCTTTTTTTTCTTCTTTGACTTCTTCTTTTTCTTCGACTGCTTTTTCTTCTTTTTCTTCATGTGTGTTTTGTACCACTTTAGTAGGGGTCTTTGCAACTGCTTTTCCTGGAGGAGCAGAAGCTACTTTCGCTTTTGGTTCTTCCTTCTTCGTTGATGGAAGCGTTTCTTTTTTAGATACCATTGGTAATGTTTCCTTAGGCGTTTCTGTCTTTGCACTTATTGTCTCCTGAACTGTTTCTATAACTTGTTTCTTAATAGTTTGAACTGTTTTTGTTTCTTTTAATTCTACTATTGCTGTTTCCATTTTGGCAACAGTTTCTATTGGTGTTGACGCTGGAGTATAAACCTGTAATTCAATTTTTTCTTCTTCAAAAACAAGTTCTACTTGCATACCTTGGCTAAGAGATCCTGTTTCAATAAGTTGTTCTTCAACACCACTTTCGATACCAGAAATTACCTCCCAAATCTCGCTCTCATTAAGATTAGCTGTGCCTAATGCTTCGTTAAGTTCTTCTAGTTCCTGTGTTGTAAAAACTTCGTATTCGTCTGTTGGAAAAGCTAGATTTAATTCGGCGCCCAATAAGTTAGGTCCTCTTGTAACCGTTGTAGTGCTTTCAGATCCATCAACTCCTTTCCAGTACCATTCATATGAATTGGCTCCAACTCCATTATATAAAAGACTGTCTGCAAATTTTTTTGAATTTGCATTATATCCTGCATCATCGGTTCTAGTCGTAGTCATTTCTGCTAAAGTATTACCGCTTGAATCTTTAATTTTAATATGAAGACTATAGCTATCTACTGGTCCTGCTGAACTTCCACATTGATGTGCTGATCCAGTCCATTCACAATTTTGCACAGAGAAATATGAATCTAAACCTATACCACCATCTAATTTCTTTTGATTTGATGTATGAGAATTGTTGCTTTCATCAACACCCGTTAAGCCTACTAAAGTACCACTAGCGGATACTTTCATATCATGGCTAACTTCTAGTTCACCTGTATAAGCTTGACCGCATGCATTACTAACTTGTGTATCACAAGTAATTGTAAAACCATTATGAGTGCTATTGTTTGTAAGAGCTGTGTTTGATCCTGTTTTTACACCATCTAAATCAAAAGCATCTCTGCTTGAAGATGTTGTACCTGCATTGGGTAATATATTCTCTATTGTAGCAGTATCATTTTCATCAGATTTAACTGTGTTAGCAAAACAACTTGCTAGCAAGTAAATGCATATAAAAACTATAAATAGAAATTTAAATTTTATTTTGGTTTCGTCCATGAAACCTTCTTATTAGTAGATGTATCTGCCGGAAGAGGTTTAGTATCTATAACAGGATTAACTGTTTCTCTTTTTTTCATACGTTTAACGTACGCTTTGTAATCAGGTCTTTCAAATTCATATTTTTCCCAAAGTTTCATTGCTTCTTTACCTATACGTCCATCAATTGGACATGGTGTTCCTGCTTGTATCATACTTTCAAATACTCTCTCATCTTGGCATAATATTGCAACTGCTGCAACTTTCATACCAAAGTCGTTTAAAATCCTAGCTAGTTTAAGTCGTTCACAATTTTTGTCAATAAAATGTTTTCCACCACTAACACCAATACCAAATGTCTGCAAACCTGCTGATGCACCTACGGCGCATACGTCTTGTGTCATTGAATTATACGAAGGTGCTCCTGCAGAAGGGGGTGCACTTCTTATATCGGAATTAGATGTATTGTTTGTTGTTGATGAACTAGAACTTCCGGATTCATAAGTTGTAGCACCACCAGTATATCCACCTTCAATAGCTGTGTTAGATCCAGAAACGTTAGTTTGTGTCGAGCCAGCGTAGGCTGTCGTTGAACACACCAATAGTATCAGAAATAATAATGTCGATAAATATTTCACTGTCCCTCCTAGAAACAATTCATCTTATCTATTTCAGCTGGTTTTCCATTTTCAAAGAACCATACATAACTAGATATGACATTGCCTTCATCGGTAACAGCACATTTTTTGCCTACCGAGCAGGCGCTTAATGCAAATAGTAATGCTAATACTAAATATATTTTACTCACATGCCTCACAGTCTTGGGTGCTGTCAATAACAAGACCACCGGTTTCATAAGTTTTGTCTTCTTCTCTTTGCATACATTCACAGTTCTCACACTTACAGCCTTCGTGATCTGCTTCTACACAATGACATAAATGATTACATTTTTTACAAAATCTATCGGTCATCTTTTCCTTTAGGTAGTCCACTTGCTAACCATTTAACAAATTTAGTCCATGGCCAACAAATGATGTTCCATATTTTTTTAATCATTTTTCCTCACAAAACGCCAAAGTTTTTTAAGGGGCCTGGTAATAAGTTTTCTAATTATCATTTTGTAATTCATATTGTTAATCCTCCTTAGTCTCTTCAATGTTATAGAAGAAGTTATCACTATCTTCTGTTTTCCATTTACGACTATCTTCAACATTCCATTCGCTAGTTTGAACCTTCCAATCGAAAGGTATATCATCCCTTACTGTAAACGAAGGTATGCTCCAGATTAGTCTATTATTTGGCTGAGCCGCATAATTGCCATTTTCCAATGCCAATATATGAGCGCACTTATGTTCGTGCGGAATTTCCGAATGATCGGTATCTACTATATTACTCTCTGGGTGGCCCCAGTCAACAGTAAAAAGATAGGCACCTGAATACCATTTTTTATCTTTTCCTATAAATTTTCCCGATTGTCCGTCTAGGACATCATAAGAAGTGACAGCAGGATAGTAACTAAAACAATTCCATAACTCCAACTCGTCAAGGCGCATCCTAGGAACGTCCTCTGGCTTAAATCCTCTTTGAATAAACGCACTAATTGGCAGCCGATAGAACACAGCACCATTTTCCATAATTGCGTGAAAGAGTATAGGACGCCCTGTAATTGATGCCATACCAAAGATAAGACAGTCTTCCACTTCTCCATGATGACTTTTAAGGTCATAGAGGTATTCTCTTCTTATCTGCGCATAAGTCGCAGGAATATTCGCGTTTAAATATGCCATCCAACATAAGTTCCTATTATGCTATTGCTAAAAGAACAATCACCACTACAACAGCAATCACTACTTTTTTGTGATCTGTCCAAAAGTGTTCTACTTGATCTAATATATCCATGTCTACTCCTTTTTTATATTTCCCCAATTATTACCGAATGCGCAGTCTACCTTATTTGGTACCTCTAACGCAACCGCATTTTCCATGATATTCTGAATTTTAGTAGCCTGATGTCTATCTTTAATCGATACACATAATTCATCATGAATTTGAATGTGAGGCAGAATACCTTCTTTGTAGAGAAGGACCATTGCTTTTTTAGTCATATCAGCTGCACTTCCTTGGATCACTCTATTTAAAGCTTTATAAGTAAAAGCTATCTGATATTTTTGATCAAACCCTCTTAAAGATGGGTCCGCAGGTAGTTCGTCTGCAGCTCTTATTTCATGATAATCTTTTTCTGCTTCTTCTCTAGTAAACACACCAACTGGGAGTGTTTTCCACTCTCTTTTAAACTTACCATTTTCCATTTTTTCATATTCCCCGGTGTCTTCATTTTTTATTCGAACATATCTTTTAATTTGAAATGCTTTAACTTCAGCATTCCATTTTTTATCTTTAGGTTCCCATTTATCAAAACGTAAAATTCTATCTTCAACAGTAAATATCAAACGTGTTTCATCTGCAAAATCTTGGAAGGCTTTGGAGAGTTGTTTAACAAAAGGAACTTCTCTATGATATCTTGTAAATAAATCATTTGCATCAGTCATACTTAAGTTTAATTGAGAAGCGAGTTTTCCTTTTCCCATACCATAAAATAATCCAAGATTTATTGTCTTAGCTGTTGTTCTTGGTATTCGAGCCATGTCGGCAATCATTTTATGAAAATCCGTATTTGAATCTTCCGCATACTGCTTTTTTAAAATATGTGCTGCTGTCATTTCATTTTTGACAGAAAAATGAACCACTAATCTTGGTTCTTGTTGAGAATAATCGAAAGAACCCCATTCATGCCCTTCTTCCGGTAAAAAAAGTTCTCTCATCATTTTACCTATTTCTCCTTTTGCAGGAATCTGTTGTAAATTTGGATTACTCATTGAGAACCTTCCAGTTACTGTTCCACCTCCAGCTCCTCGAATCTGATGTATATCTGCATGAATTCTTCCATTGTGTACATATTTTAAAATACCTTCGATAAAAGCATTTTTGGCCTTATCAAGTTCTCTGGCTTCTGCAATCATTCTTAAATATTTATTTTCATGTGTTTTTAAATAATCTTTAGGAAGTTGTGGCAATTTAGATTTTGGTGTAAGCTTATAACCCGTTATTTTTTGTTGATCTAAAAGTTTTTGAAGTGACGCTGCAGCCCATATTTTTATTTCTATTCCGGTGTCTGTTTTAATTTGCTGAATTAAAGTATCACGTTTTATCTCTAATTCTTTACCAACAATTTTAGCTTTTTCTATATCTATACGAACCCCTTTAAATTTCATGTCAACCAGACAAGGAAAAAGATCTGTTTCTAATTGGAATATTTTACTTAAAGATTTATTAAAGGGTTTATATCCATAGTTAAAAGAAAAACCTTTTTTTATTTTATTGTCGAATAATTTCCAGAGTTTTAAAGTTAAATCAACGTCTTGGTGAGCATACTCTTTGACTAAGTCATATGGCAGTCTATGCATATTACTCATGGGATCCTTAATATAATATGGATGAGCTTCGCTTTTTTCTTTTAAATCATATTTATATTTATGTTCTTTTAAATATGTCCTAGAAACCGAATCTAAACTGTAAGACAGTCGGTTTGCATCAATAACAGAAGCAGCAATCATGGTATCTAATAATTCACCTTTTGGCATTAACCCAGTCTCTTTTCGAATCCAACATACGTCGTACATTGCATTATGAAATACTTTTTTAATTGTCGGGTTTTGAAATAATACTTTATTTAATTTATCCCAAGTTTCTTGGGGAGGTAAATTTTTTCCATATTCTTTATCTTGTTGTTTATCTTTATCAATATTATGACGTATCGGAAAATACAAAGTTTGTGTGTCGGTGGCTACGGCTATACCGCAAACAAAACCAACATCTCTAAGAACCCCTGAACCTTTGTCTTTTAAATCGGGGTCATAGGTTTCTAAGTCGACTGCTACAGTGTCACCATCTTTTAAAATTAATTCTTCAACTTCAGGTATAATACACATTAGTTATGAGGACATCCTTTCTTCCATTCTTTATAACCTTTAACCCACTCTTTTTGTGTGGTCTCCGGTGGTTTAATCATTCCCCAAGAATTTTTTGGGGGGTAAGTTTTTTCTGCTTCTTCTTTAGAGATACCGGCGTTTCTATATTCTTCTTCTTCTGTCATAGGTATTAATGGGTAATCTCTTTCCAATATCATATCTATATAATGCTTTGCTTTTTCTAAATCTTGTCTTTCTCCTTTATGCTTGTGACGGCAGATATATTTAATAGCATTACCTTCTGCAAAAGGCAAATTGTTCTTGTTTATAAACTCACTTGGTTGAATCTTCATATTCTTGTAGTGGGATCCACCTATTTGTTTTTCGTATATACTCATATTTTCTCCTTATAGTTGTTTTCCTGTTGATGTTTTTAATAGCCATAGTGTCTTTCTTGCTCTACTACACGCCACGTATCGTAGTCGACGTCTAGTAAATTCGTTTTCATCTCTTGTGATTGTCTCGTCTAGGATGGAATTATCAAATTCACTTCCCTTAATTTTATGAATATTACCATAAAAGATTTTAATTTTTTTCTGCAAATCTAACTTATGGTACATAGTTTTTTGAATATATTGCTTGCGTGCTACGTCATCTTTTATTTTTACTGCAAAAAAATCTTTATATTGTTTAGCTTCTTCGTTTACCAATCCTAATTTTACAAATTCATCAAACGTATATTCTTTTTGAATTAACTTATGAGATTTAAGATCTCTCGGATTAAAATCATCTTTTTTACGAGCAATTAAAGTAGAAGTTGACTTTTTAAACATTTTTTCAATTAAAGAAAGATGGATCGGTTTATTTTCCATCCATAATGTAAAATTTCGATGGCATTCTAATTCCCAATTTGGAACGTACGCACTATTTTCTGTATTAGGATCTCCTTCCCATTCTGCATATCGAAGACCATATTTTTTTAAAAAACTAGTAACTTTTTCTAATGAGCCTCTAATTTTAAAACCATGTGAGTTGTATGGGTTGATCGAGGTATCTCCTTCGGCCCTATAACAAAAAATAGCGGTCTCTCCACTATATAATCGTTCAATCAAAAGAGGAAGTTTAGGACAATGTTCTAGGTTTTCTAATCTATACTTTTCTCCTTCTACAACTACGCCTGTCCGTTTTCCGTGTATATCTAATTCTTCTCTAGGTTCCCACGTTCTCCATCCTTCATACTTATCCCACACAGGACCTATAACTTCTTTGCAATATTCATTTATTACTCTAGGGCAACGATAACCTTCTTTTAATTCTTTAAAAGGATTACGCGCCAGTTCAGCAAATAAACTTGGTTTAGCTCCAGCAAACTCAAAGATAGCTTGGTCTGGATCGCCGGCCCAATAACTTTCTTTAACATTAGTTTCCATTTTTGCTAAAGCCTTTAATTGTGGCACACTGCAGTCTTGTGCTTCATCCACAATTAAAAGATCTAGTTCAGGAGTTGGAGCTTTGGTATTAAACTTTTCAATAATATCAATAAAGTCTAAAAGATTATCAGATTTTTTATTAATTTTGTAATCGCTTTTAAATCCTTGATAATAATAATTTAACTCTTCAAGTGCATGGATACTATATTTGTATTTTTGTTTATCACTTAAATGTAAACTTCTCCACCACTCTGAAAGAGTTTGTCCATTATCCGCAGCAAACCCTATTGCTTTAAAAAAAGGATGTTTGCTACATAAACTTCTGAGATCAAAACTTTTTTTGTTACTATAGAACCTCATAAAAAACGGATGAATACGACAAAGTTCTATATAACTTTCTTTGTCAAACATAGGAGGATGACGTAAATTTTCTTTACAGTAGTATGATATGGTTGAAACCACTCGTCTATCTTCTTTATTTTCTGAAAGAAATAATTTTTTGTTCTCTTCTAATTTATCCCAAATAATAACATTATTTTTTTGTTCATATCTTTTTGCATTTTCTTTATTATAGATTCGTTCGCAAATTTCATCAGCTGCAATATTAGTATGTGATATAATTTGTGTTCGTTCTATTGGATAGAGTTGTATTTTTTCGTAATAAAGGTTTACTAAATCTCGTGTCTTTCCTGTTCCTGGAGGCCCAACTATAAATTTTCTATTCATCTAATTTTATCCTTTTAACATCATCTGCAATCTCACCTTCAATTGTTCGTTGATTAGGTTTAAGTGGGTATGTTTCTATACGCCACGTTACAACAGATACTTTTTCTTTGTCATGCGAAATGGCTGACCCCTTCTTTTTTTCTGCTTTTAATACTCTTTTGATTTTAGTACATAACGCTGGTCTAGAAATTTTATAATCTCTCGCTTTTAAAAATTTACTAAATATATTTAAATTAAATTCTAAAGCATTAGTTTTTGGATCAAAATAATTAACATTATCTAATAAAAATTTCCGTTGGTCGTATGCATTAACGGCTTCTAAGAACTCATTAAATAATTCCTTGAATTCGTAATCTTCACTTGCTTCTTCTGGAGCTTGGTCATAATTTCTATTATCAAATTTTTCTTTCATAAGTTCCCCATAAATGTGGGCCTTCATTTCAGGAAGCCAAACACTTGCTTGGTTCCCGACAGCATCATAGAAAGCATCTTTTTTACGAAGTGTATTAAAATCTACTTCAATTCTAACTCTCGGTTTTTCAAGATCTGCTGGCTGCACATCCAAGAAAAATCGTGGAGGTCTGCTTGTGTATTCTGTTATATCTCCTAACACATCTTTAGTTTCTGAAACTTGCTCCCCTGCGCTTATGCCATATTTTCTTGTGATACATAATTTTGGGTTACATACTCTCCGAATAACTGGATTTTGACACGTATACTTATAATCTCTTTGAAGTGTTTTAATTGTTTTATTTACTTCGTCATGTGTAAGAGGTGGTTCAAAATATCTACGGTTTGCTTCTATTAATAAATTTTCCCAAGTATGTGGTTTTCCGTGTTCGTCTAAAAATGCTTCATGTGATTTTTTATAAAAAATTCCAAAATTTAATAATGCGTCATCTCTCTCGCCTGTTTTTATTTTTTCTTCTATAAGAGCTAACAAACAAGGTGGGGCTTCTAGATATGGGTTTGAGTCTTTTAATTTTTTTGTTTTAATTTTTGTTGGTAGTGGAGTTTCTGTATTAATAAAGGCTTCAATATCTTTTAAAGCTTTTTTATCATACATTTCAAAGAATTCTTGAATACTGGCTTTTGTAAAATCTTCCTTATAAGCATAACAAGTAGGGTCTTGTGCATTAAAATAAGGTAAATTTAAATAATTTCCAACATCTCCTCGTTCAGCTAAAATTTTTGTTTGTTTTGGATAGACACAATCCATAATGTCTCGAACTCCTAATAGAGCCGCACAGTTATTTATTGCATATTGCATTTGTTCTGCGGATACAAATGTTAAAGAGAATAAAAATATATGAACCCCTCCACTTTTGGAACGACACATAATTAACGGAAGTTTTTTATCTATAATTTTCTTTAATAGAGATCTATAATCATAAGTGTATACATCAATATCAATACACGCCCATTTACATAAATTTCTTGCGGTGACGGGAAAAATTCCTAGTCGAGGTTCTTTTCCATCTAAATGTTTTTGCCAGATTGTATCAGTAACAGCCTTTTTAATAACAAAAGATTTACCTTTTGTTTTAGCTTCGGGAAGGCTCGTAGCTTGCTTAACGAAAGCTCCGTAAGCATAGTCTAATCCTTCAAAAATATTTCTAAACTTTTCCAGCATAAAATTATTCAGGGCGGTTTAAGTCTCCCGCTACCGCCCCTTGTTCCTCGAGAGGAAGTTTATAATTTTATCCCTGGTTTTGTTGCTTTAGTTGGTTCACCATGCGAAACTTCAACATCTCCTTTAGAAATGTTTTCAGCAAACGCTTTAGCTTGTTTATATAAAGCAGGATCCTCAACAGGACCTACCTTATTAACTTCCCAACCAAACCACGTACCTTTATCATTCGACATTTGCGTCGTTTTTAATTGATAAATGTGGCTGAAAGATGCCGGCGTAAATAAGCCGTTTTTACCTTTCAATCTAATACCTGCCATCATACTATTCCATTTTCTACTAATTTTTAATTGAGTAGATTTCATAGAAATCAAAGCAGTACATGGGGCTTTACCACCAACAATAACAAAGTGACATGCTGTTCTTTCGATATAATTACCATTTGGTAATCTATCTTTATAACCGCCGTCTCTTGTTGTTCTTGTCATGATATCACTAGATGAAGGATGAACTGCAACTGGAGCACCTGAGCCTTCGCCCCTGTCCTTCCATTCTACATATTCCAATTTATAATGACATGGAATTACATTCAGTCCTTTTACACCATCGTGTACTTCTCCTGTTACAGTGTTGTAAATCATTCCTGGTTCTGCACCTTCGACGTATTTACCATGCTGTTTATTAACTTCCGGAGAAAGCTGCCCTAGTATTTTTAAAAAAGGTAATGCTAGATCTTCTTGACCTAAATTACCTAATCCTTTGCCAGAGTCTGCCTCAAAATTTGCAATTGCGACAGCGCCAGCTTGTTCTTTTTTTATTATGCTTTTTTCTTCGTTCATGTTTATTGTTTCCTTGTTAGTTTGGTTCGGTTTCCTGCGAACACGTTAAATAAGTCAGAGGGCATATCTTGTCCAGACTCGACACGCTCCCTGACTAATGCTTTAAGTGTCATAGGCTCAACCTTTAATTTCTGGATGGGTTGATATCCATGACCTTGTGCAAGTACAGTATATTCTACTGCCTTGTTGTCTTCGTTTCGACCAAAGGAAACGGTTACCTCATTTTTGATAAGGTCCCCTAGGCCATTGTCTCGAAGCCAGTTAAATGCTGCTTCTCTATTATTTGGTGATATAGAAGCACCATAGATAGGTCTTACTTCAACTGCTGACCCATCTGATAATTTTAAAGTGGAAATATTCATTTCTGTCATCATTGTTGGAATGACATCTCCTGAAATTATTTCCGCATCTTTTTTTATTTTTTTAAGTTCTTCTTCTTTTATTTTTATTTGATCTTCCAAGTCTCTTAACCTAACCACTTGATCAGATAATTTATTTACATTTGTTGCTTCATCTAGCAACTCTTTCTTGTCTTCTTCATAATTGATATTATTCATCAACTTTTCCTTTCTCGTATAAGTTCATTTCTAGCGGGTAATATACTTTTTCTTGTCTGTCCCATTTTAATAAATTAAATCGTCCATTATTTATATCAGATACAATAGCACATGCCAATCCAATAACTGATGGGTCTCCAGATAATAATAAATAATCGTTGGAGTTGTAATCTTTTAATAAACGTCTTAATTCAAAAATAATAGGACCTGGACTTAGAATAATTTGTGTGTCTTCTCTTAATAAGACTTTTAACTTACCGTATTTTTGAGCTCCCATAATATTAAATTTTGGACGACCAACTCTTGTGCCTGGTAGTTCTTGCAGCACATAAACGATAGGTTCTTTATTCTTTTTTAGATCTGTATATTCACTCATAACTTTCTTGACAAGGTATAGGACATTATTGTATATATGTCAATAGAAAGAAGAAATTAAAATTATGAACTATAAATTTAAGACACCGCCTTTTGCTCATCAGTTAAAAGCATTAGAGGTTTCAAATCGTAAGGTCAATTTTGCCTATTTTATGGAGATGGGAACGGGTAAATCAAAAGTATTACTTGATGATATTTCTATGCTCTATGACAAAGGTAAAATTAATGGTGCTTTAATTATAGCTCCGAAAGGAGTTTATAAAAATTGGCACGATGCGGAAATCCCTGCTCATTTAGTTAATCATATACAAAAGAAGGTGGTTTTATGGCAAGCTACTATTAATCAAAAACAGCAGTTAAAATTAAATAGTTTATTTAAACCAGAAATTGATCTTCATATACTTATTATGAATGTTGAAGCATTTTCAACCAAAAAAGGAGTTGAGTTTGCTGGAAAATTTTTAGATTCTCATAGTACGTTAATGGCTATTGATGAATCCACAACTATAAAGAATCCTGGAGCTAAAAGAACGAAAGCAATTATTAGTTTAGGAAAAAGAGCTAAATATAGAAGAATTTTAACTGGTTCTCCTGTTACTAAATCCCCCTTAGATTTATACACACAATGTTGTTTCCTCGATCCGTGGTTATTGGGCCATTGGTCGTACTACAGTTTTAGAACACGCTATGCCATTATGCGTTCAGCTCATTTTAATGGTCGGACTGTACAAATCGTTGTTGGCTACCAACATCTAGCGGAATTATCCGAGAAACTTAAACCCTTCTCTTATCGAGTCTTAAAAGATGATTGTTTAGATTTACCTCCTAAAACTTATATGAAGAGAATTGTTCAATTGACCGCGGAACAGAAAAAAGTATATGAGCAAATGAGGCAATCAGCCTTGGCGGAGTTGAATGGTAAAATGACAACGACAGTAAATGTTATTACTCAACTTATGAGATTACAACAAATTACTTGTGGTCATTTTAAAGCTGATGATGACTCTATTCAGGATATTAAAAATAACCGTATTGATGAGTTAATGGACACTTTAGAAGAAATAGAAGGAAAGGCTATTATTTGGGCCCATTGGCGTCATGATATTTCTACAATTGTAAAAGCAATTAATAAAAAATATCCAGGAACTGTGATGACCTACTTTGGAGATACATCTCTTGAAGACCGACAGAAAGCGATAAAAGAAATACAAGACCCAGAAAGTAAAATTCGGTTTTTAGTAGGTACACCACAGACGGGTGGTTATGGAATTACTCTTACAGGTGCATCAACAATGATTTATTATTCAAATGGATATGATTTAGAGAAACGTAAACAGTCTGAAGCAAGAATAGATAGAATTGGTCAAGAAAAACCAATGACATATATTGATATTATTGCGGAGGACACTATTGACGAAAAAATCGTAAAGGCCCTCCGCAAAAAAGTTAACATCGCCACCCAAGTTATGGGTGAAGAGTTAAAAGCTTGGATTTAATCCTCTAAATTGTAGGATATACGCGCGACGCGCTGGAATTTTTCCAATCCGTTATTTTATAGCAATTTGTTTTGCTTTTTTGTTTTCAGGTAGATTGTGTTTTAAATTAATTTTCAACATTCCATCTTCCAACTTGGCACCACTACATTCAACATAGTCAGCTAGTTGTAGCTGTCTTTTGAATGCTCGTTTAGCAATACCTTTATGAACAAACTCTTCTTTATCTTCTGAAGAAGTTCCTTCAATAGACAACACACCATCAGCAACGGTAACATTGATGTCAGATTTTTTGTAACCTGCCACAGCCATTTCTAATGTGTACTTATCTTCGCCTGCTTTCTTTATATTATAATGCGGAAAGCCTGCATTGATTGTAGGCAAACGATGAAAACGTCTGAAGACATCTTCAAATCCGATTGCATGGTTTAGGAAATTGTTTAAGTTTATTAGATCAGTCATAATAACCTCCTTTGTTAGACAGTTAATAATAGGGCCCCTAAAGCACACTCTTAGGTTTTATATATACTATTTTATAGAAATTACAAGTGTTAATGTGATACGAGCGTAAAAATAAGGTAAGCCATACCGCTAATTAAAGCTCCAACGGATACTAATAAAATACTTTCGACTCTATTGATTTGTTGTTCTAATTTAAGAATTTTATCATGGGTTTGCTTTTGCATAATTCTGCAAAGCTTTTCATGAGATTCTATTTTTTGTAATGCGTCTTGTTTAGCCATTACCTATCCAATCCAAATTTTTATAATTTTTTAAATTCATAACGTACGAGTTTATATTATTTTCACACAGTTTTAAACCTATATGTTTGTCATAAAGTTTGTGTAAAGCTTTTTCTCCAGTAATTGTATACACTAAAGATAATTTGTTTTTGTTTGCTTGTTTTTCTATTCCTTCAACACACATCTTCATAGCTTTAAAAAGTCTTGTTTTACTTGTTTTTGGATTAGAAAATATTCCCCACATAAAACCAAGTTTAGATGTTTTATCTACAAATAAACCTGCAGCACAAATAGGGTCTCGATCTATAACTATTACCCCTACAGCAGGAAGTATTTCTTTTGGTATAGATGAGTCCCAATCTCTTTGTTTACACCAATTTGAAATAAATGGATAATCCTTTTTTATAATCCATTTTCTAGTCTGCATTTAACATAGCAACATTGTTTTGTTCTTCAAGATTTACTAAAATTTTATCGTGATCTTTCCATACTTGAAAATATTTATCTCCTATTGTAGCTAGTTGGTCTTGCTCTTTAACTTCAAAGTAATCAGTGAATAATATACCGTTAATTAAAATTCTTCTGTTCTCTGCACCAAAGACATAAACTGTGTGTTCATCATCTCCTAGTGGTTTACCTTTTTTACTATCTCTAACTCTAACCCATGTACCGTCTTCATTAACCATGTGGCTACCTGAAACTTTAATTCCTTCGTAGTCATGAAGTTCTTCTGTTAAGAATCTACCTGCTGCAAATACTTTTCCACCTTCTGCAACTTCATCTCCTAAGTCAACTTGTTCAACAGGTTTTGTACTTCCGTCAGCCATTGTAATTGGTGTTCCTTTTACGAAGCAGCCATCACCGCCTCCGCCGCCTC